>ERZ1066127.711-NODE-711-length-15703-cov-65.916539_pt1 | contig 15703 bp, 11 predicted proteins | sample MGYA00382774_ERZ1066127 | MGnify/ENA primary metagenome ERZ1066127 (study PRJEB33369, sample SAMEA5778357) | biofilm metagenome | biome: Industrial cooling water; feature: Water cooling tower basin; material: Biofilm | place: United Arab Emirates | collected... | reverse complement strand
TAGCAATTTCTCAATTCCTAAAGGGATTCTAGATGCTAGCAATTTCTCAATTCCTAAAGGGATTCTAGATGCTAGCAATTTCTCAATTCCTCAAAGAATCCTAAATGCTAGCAATTTCTCAATTCCTAAAGGGATTCTAGATCCTCCCAGTTTTTCAATTCCTAAAGGGATTCTAGATGCTCCCAGTTTTTCAATTCCTAAAGGGATTCTAGATGCTCCCAGTTTTTCAATTCCTAAAGGGATTCTAGATGCTCCCAGTTTTTCAATTCCTAAAGGGATTCTAGATGTTCCCAGTTTTTCAATTCCTCAAAGAATTCTATATGCTCCCAGTTTTTCAATTCCTAAAGGGATTTTAGACGCTACCAATTTATTAATTCCTAAAGGGATTTTAGTGGATATAAAACAACAAAACGATTCTATTATTCCTATAACATCTGATTTGAAAACTCAGCATGACTTCATTCATAAGCTTATAAAATTAATTGGTTCCAATAGTCTATTAATAGAATCTGCGATTGAGTCTGACTTAAGTGATAAGCTTTCTGGAGAAACTGTTACCTCTGATCTAATACCTGATGAGAATAATGAGGGAATTATTGATGAAATTGAAGAAATACAAGAAATAAATTTAAGTCTTAATAATGTAAAAAAATATGACAATTATTTTGTAATACCCTTTAGTCTCAAAGTTGACTGCGAATTAACATACTTCATATATAAAGCAGATTATTATACTATGGAAGATGAAGAAAGTTATATTTCAATTTTAGATTATGATTGGAATGAACATTATTTTTGGGTAGGAGAATACTATTTACTAATAGTAGAAGGTCTCGTTTCAGTTTACCCAACATTAGAGAACATTAATTATCAAAATATTTCTGATGATGAAGCATACGAAATTCTAGAAAATTCTCAAATTTCTATCGATTCTCTAACAAAAATTGAGATATTTGATAATGATTAGAAGACAAAAGAATAGATGAGCCATCAAATGCGTAAGCTCTATCCCCTAATCGCGCCGAAATAACTACTTTACGCAGATTTTACCGCCATCTCTGCAATCAAGGGTTGATATTGACGACTTGAGAAAGGACGAAAATCATCCAGAGCATCGACACTCATTTTACACAACAGGCGAAACTGGAGTGGAGTTGGAGGTTTATTGACACGCTCTACCCTTACCTCTAAGTTAGAATTTTGTCGAAGCAACTCAAAAATTTCTGCTAGCAAATATCGCGGACAATAACCGACAATATAGTGGTCTTCAGTGTTTAAAATTAAAGCCTGAGCATCGTAAGGATTTTGAAATTCGTATTGTAACCATAATTTTGCCCCAGGCTCAAACTGATTAATCCGCTCAATTGCACTGCTTGGCAAATGTCGCAGCCCATGCGAAAAAAAGTAAAGATGGTAATGTCCTTGTTCGTCAACTTCTGGACAAGGAAAAACAGCGAGTGTATCTGTTTGTCGTTCCCCACCACTGCGGGCTAAAATTGCCATTGGGTCATTTTCATCTTTGGGAATATTGAGCCATTCAATAAAACTTGAATAATCGGGACGCGATCGCGACATTAACCGATTCGCGAACAATGGAAATAAATGAGTTGATGTATAGATTTCATCTAATCGCGGAAACGAAGACAAAGGTTTAAAAGCACATTTCTCTTGGGCTTCTTTTACACCTTGTGTATAGACAAATTTATAGATACCCTCATCAAATGTTAACCGACCAATCGGGAACCAATAGCGACTAATGGGGTCTTGCCAAGCTAAAAATAGTGTTTTTGGTGTCTTCAAGGTAGTGTTTCCCTTAAGGTAAGTAGCCTATGTTTGTTGAGTTCCAGAATTTACTGAGCAAAATTGCTCGCTTCGGGAGAGATGCGCGAGCGGTTAATGCGATTAAAAATATCTAAAATATTGGCTTTTGAGATATTTTCAAGTCGCGCCAACCACACACTAGCTGCTTCGGAATAATGTTACATGATTCTGTTAAACTTGGTCATTATACAACTAACTCTGAACAGTTTGGGCGAAAATACTATAAGCAATTAGACTTGCCGCGAGGAAGCGATCGCATCCCACAAATGCAATACGCGCCAACGCACATACTGGCGCGATAAGCATGACGGCATAAGCAATCTACAAGGAAATTTCCGCTTGAGTATCAGCAGCTTTCTCTCGATTTATCGCCAGATGTTGAATAGGAGTATAATGTGCCGATATTACCTCTTTTCGCCATCGCTCTAAATCTTTCATCACATCTTTAATTGAGGGTAAATGTATAGGATTAGGCGCTGACATTAACTCCTGATGATGCAATAAACATTTATAATAAAGCTCTCGTTGCTCAGCAACCCTTAACCGCCCTTTTGATTGTTCCAAAGTAGTTTTAATTCGGTCGTTTCCTTCTTGAGTGTTAACAGACCAGCCGTGCTGATTGAGATAGTCCCAAGCTTTTTTAAGAGCGGGGTGGAGCGGAACCTTGATTTGAGAAATAAAAGATAAACTATTTTGATTTGCAACAGAACCGGCTAGGCTTGTATCGAGGGCATTAAGAGATTTTGTATTTCGAGCAATAAATTGAATTTGCTGCCAATCCCACTGTGTAAGGTTGAGTTTATCCACTTGTTTGATTAATCCTTGTGAAGTTTTCTGTACCGTATATTTAACTAACTCAAGATCGCCTTTTTTTAAACACAGTTGCCCTTTCCCATCCTCCAGATTCCGCCTGCGACTAATCAAATAATCTCCAACCTGAATTTCATCGGTTTTAGCCTTTTCCAGAATTTGATTGAGCAAACCCAAAGCTTCTGTTTGGCGAAAGCTTTTCAAAGTAGAAAGTGTACCAGCAGGGGCAAGAGAGCCAAGCGCCGCAGCTAAATCTCTCAAGTCTGTTTTAGCATTTGGTAAACCTGACTCAAAGCGATCGCGCAAGCGTGCGCGGCTAGCGCGATCGCTAACCATGAGAAATTCTTCTTTCTCAGCTGGTAGCATAGCCTTGGGTGGAGTTTTAATCACAAAAGAGTCATTTTTTCCAATGGTAAATTCCATCAAGGGATTGGCAAAATCAGTTAATTCGTCTGGTCGATGGTGAATACCGATGAGTTGCCCCTGTTGCCGGATAACAAACGCATCCGATTTGTAAATTTTGGTATCATTTCCATCCATCTCGCCATAGGCATCGATTAATCCTAAAGCAGCTTTGGCAATTTTTTGAGTTTCTTGCTGCTGAATCGATTTCCCTAACGCTGTTGTAATTCCATTCGCTCTATCGATTATAATCGGCGCTAACAACCGACTCTGCTCAACGACAGTTTCAAAGAGTCGGGCATAAATATCGCTTAATTGCTGAACTCTGGGGTCGAACATGACAATCGATTTAAAAGGATTTGGTTTTGATATTTGACAAATACTAATTCGCTGTCGAATCGAATTTCAAGTAATTCCGGCTGGTCAGTGTTGGGATTACTATCGCAATAGAATGCTCCGGTTTCTCGGTTATACGAAAACACGAGGATACCATCATGGTAATGAGCCTCTTCACAAGCAGGAAATTTCACAGACCATCTGGGATAATGTTTGAACTGTTCAATTTCAGCCAATAATTGCTCGGTCATCATAAAAACCCTTTATAAGCATCAAGAGGGAGAGGGGCTGCACCTGCCATCACAGGTTTCTGGGGCAGAGGAAATAGCCTTTCAACTTCTGCAATTCGCTTGTCCAAATCGTCTTGGGTCAGTCGTCTTTGGGTACTTCTTTGGGTTAGCTTCATAATCAGACTTTCCCATTGTGCTGAGTTATTACCCTCAATTTGTTGAATCACTTTTGGCACTTTTACCTGTTTTAGCAAGGGAATGCTGGCTTCCTCTTTATTGCTGTAAGCCGGATTGATGAAGATACATTTACCCGGAGGCAGTTTGAGAAATTGAGCTGGTTCAAATAGCTTGCGAGTCTTTTCTTGATCGGAGACAGAGCGACTAGATTTACCTCCACCCGTACTTTTGGAAACTTGCTTATATTTGATTTCCTCATCTCCAAGGTAAGCTGAGAACATGCGGGCAGATTCTTCCTCCCCTGGATTAAAAACAAATTTAGTACCGCAAGCTCCCAAAATTGCCTTAGCTAACTCTTTCCCGTAATACTTTTCTAATTGCCCCATATTCTGCCAGCCTAAAATGCCACAAAAACCTTCAGAACGAGACTCATTCAACCATTTGAATAAATCTGGCAGAAATAGGCTGACTAATTCATCCAAGACCACAATGAGAGGGTCAAGGCGTTTCTTAGCAATGTTGCGAGCTACAATCATGTGTAGGACGCTACACAGTAGGGGGCCAACTGCATCGCGGCGTTCTCTGTCCATGCCAAAAATAATCATTTGCTTGCCTTTAATATCTAAAGGCAAAGTGGTTTTACCGACAAAACATCCCAAGGTATTCTTCTTCATAAATCTGGTAAACATTAACGATGCAGTTCCTGCAATCCCAGCAACGGTTTTTTCCGAACCCGCAGAAGAGAATAGCTGACCAAAAGCAATCCGAATCCAAGGATTGAGATTAGCAGCCATTAATCGGTCTACAACTTTTTCAGAAGAAAGGATAGCCGCAGACATCATAATGTCAGGATATTGAGTGCCTTTAGTCAGCATTAAAACTGCTTCGGTAAGTTGGTCGCCTGCTGGCCCAAAAAAGGCATCCTCGTTTCCAGTCGCATTTAATTTGAAATTTTTGTTAATAACCGTTGCCATTTGTCGTGCCGTTTCCCCATCAGTTTCATCGCGGAGAAAGTCGATGGGATTGCAGACTTCGCTTTCTCCAAAGCCAGGGGCAAAAATATGCACGTCATAGCCTTTCTTTTTGGCATAACTTGCTACTTTAGCTTGGGAGGGATATTTGAAATCATAAAGAACGATGGGAAATCCTTGATCGATGGCAGAGTAAATCATTGGGTTAATAGCAGAAAAAGACTTCCCACTCCCCGGCGCGCCGATGACGGCTGTACCTCGCTGTACGTCCGGAACGTATAATGTTACAGCACCGCTTTCTTCTTTCTGGGTTGGTGGGGTTTTAATATTTGGATTGGGCTTGAATTTGTGCTTGCCAATATACAAGCAGGCGCTGTCGCATTTGGGCGATTTGATTTGTTGAAAGGCTTTCTTCTTGGCTTTAGCAATTTCTCGACTATTTCCGAAATAGCTGGTTGCTAGCTTTCCTTTTTTACGACCCGATAGTTTGTCTTGGAAAAAGACAAACAGCATAACGCCTAGCAAAAATATACCTTGAGGTGTGAGAAATTGGCTGGTGTATTTTCCCCAAGGATGATTGGGGTTTTGAAGTTGATTAACAATTTCAACGGGCTGGTTTGACATGGGTATTTCCTTCAAGTTTGAATTGGTTAACTAGGGCGAACTCGCTGCCGTTATAGCAATAGTCAAATCGCGTGCTGACTGACTCTTGGGCAAGCCCAGTAGTGGTAATAGAGATGCAGGGTTGTTCGTTTTTCCAGTTGTTAGGTAAAGTCTCAATTTGGGGGAGCAATCCCTGAGTGGGAAGCAGACTTTTAAATATGGGGCGGTATTGCGCTTGGTGATTGCGAATGTAGCCAGCTACGAGGCATCCACCGATGCCGCATAGTTCGGGAGGAAAGGCGATGAAAAAGATGGGTTGTTTTTGATTTTTGACTTGAATTTTTAGGAGTTTAATTTTTGCTGTATCCGCTAAGGTGGGATTTGAGTAATTTTCTTGAATTGCTTGCTCAATTAATTCGGGAAAGGCAGTACTTTCCTGCCATTGGGTCAGGGAATTATCCTGAGATTTTATCAACGCCCAGAGCGCAATAGGTGTGAGGATAATTCCCAGAAGAATCGCTAAGTTTTGGCGCGGAATCTGAATCAACACGGTATGCTAACCACCTGTCAAATTGATTTTGAGGTATTGCTCTGCTATCTGACGACCGTATTCCTGGACTGTTGTCCCTTGCACGTTGGAGATTTGTGCGTTGATCGGAATGGCTTTGCCACCGAAAAAGATTTGACCGACTCGTTCGAGTAAGGGTGTTCCCGATAAGTTTTGTTCGGCTTGTTCGACGATCTTTTTGATGTCTGATTCCCAGATTTGACGTTGTTCAACCAGGGGAAAGGCAGCGAGTAGCGCTTCTTTTGTGACGGGTTCTTTGTTGTCAATTTTTGACAGGATTTCCCGTCCTCCTGGGGTTTGGTTGAGGATAGCTTGTACATCTGTGCGATCGCTCCTCAACCCAAAGCGACCCAAAGGCGCTACACAAGAGGACTGACACTGAATCGCGCCAACCACACCCCCATCCCCCGGAAGCCGACCTACAGTACTTTCTACTGCTTCAATGGCCTGGGAAAATTGGCGAATATTGATACCCCTGACTATTTCTCCAGTTGGTTGAGGGAGGTTTGTTGGTTGAGTTAGATTGATAGCCGCTTGAGAGGGTTCGGGTTGTTCTGTTTGGTTCGGTTTAATTGTTTGCGGCGTCGATTCAATAGTGGCATTTCCAACAAAAATGGGTTGCTTTTCTTTGACAACCATTAAAGGCAAAGGGCCAAGAAAATAGGGGCTGCATCCTAAATCTGGCATCCCCCGCTGACAGATGCGGAAATACATCGCCAGGGTTGCATTTCCTTTCGCTTCGTCCACGCTTTCAACTACCACTTTGAAACCGTCGCCAAAGGGATGGCGTCCAGCGGGTTCCTTGCCACCATTTAACTGTCCCAGAGGGCCAAATCCTCCCCTGACTAATTGGGTTTTTCCAATCCACAGCGCCCCTTGTAAACCACCTTGCGCTAATTCAACGTGCATACAGTCTTTGTCGCAAGGGACGTTGAAGCCTTCCTGTTGACTGCCCGATATAACTCGTTTCTGGCGGTCTTGTTCTATTTGCTGGAGCGGTACATCCATTAGCGCTACCATATTTCCCACGGGTGCAGGGGCGTTGGGGAACTCGCTCAACGGCACGCTAGCGAGTCCTGGTACGCTGTTAATTGGGGTTGATTGCCAATTGTTGAAAGCTTCAAGGGGTACTGTTTCAATGCCTGGAATTTGGGTTAATCGGTATTTGCTTAAGTCAATTTGTCCTAATTGGGTAAATTGAACTTGAGGGTTTTTTTCAAGAATTTCTCCCAGTGTTTGATCGGGCGACCATCCCGGTGGCAACACTTGCCCCACTAATTCCTGAATTGGTGGCATTTCTCCCAAAGTTTTCGTTAACAGCTGGGGCATGGCTTTCACGAGGTCTTGGATGTTTTGAGTTTCCAATAGTTTGAAATCGGATAACTTGATAACATCAAGCCTGATGCCAGACTTCTGAGCAATTTGATTGAGGTCAAACTTTTGTAGTTTGAACGCCGCTTCAAAATATCCCAAAGTAAAGATTTGACTTGGGGTTTGTCCTGCATTCCACGACCGCGTTTGACCGTTAGGAAGTTCTGCCGAGCCGCTGGTTTGAAACGGGGGGAGGTTGCTGAGGGTTATTTGTTCAAAATCTGGAATCGGCGCATTGTTAAAGTTTTTCAGCGGGATAGCCTCCGATTCCTCTGCTTGTGCAGGATAGCTACCTAAAAAACTGAGCCATTGATTGGGATGAAATTGCATCCATCCGTGGATGAAAAGGGCGGATAAAAATCCAGCAAACATCCAGTATTTCAGTTGATTTTTGGGGTTCATTGAAAGCCTCCTTGACCTAAAGTAACGAGACGGTTAACCAGTACAATAGAAACCCCCGATTGAGTGGCAGCCACATCCAAAGGCGTGTCGTTGCGGAGCGCTGCGAGTAGGTTTTGCAATCGGTTCCACAATGGGTCTTGGGGGCGAATCCATTGGTTGGTTAAAGCGATTTGCATTCCTCGCGCGATCGCTACTACAATTCCCTCATTTGGATCGTTTGCAGTTTCGGCATCTGGAACGATCGCAATCGCGCTGTATTGGGGAGTTCCCCTCGTTGGAATAACTCGGAAGTGGTAAGTTTGTCGCTGTCCGGCTTTGTTCTCCGTCACGAGAGTCAGGTGAGCGCCATTCGTGGCTCGCAGCGCACCGGGAATTCTGAGGGGTTCGATTTGTCTGAGGTGGATAAGTCCAGCACCAGGATTAGTGCAGTTTCTTGCCGATAAATCTTCCAGACAACCATCAACATCAAATACAATCCTGGAAATGTCATCCAGCCACACTCGTTTAATCAATTCGTCAGTTTCGTAAAACGAGATAGAAACCCCGTGTCCAGGCCATAGATAAAGGGTTTGCAATCGAGCGTTTTTTCCCGTCAATTGAGAGCGGGGAATTTGCTCAATCGAAGGAGTTGCCAGAACAATTTGCGCGCTACTGAGCAACCCTAAAGTGGTGGCGAAAAATGCGGCAAATTTCATAGTTTTAAGGAGCGGCTGACCCGGATAGAAATTTCCGTATTCGGTTCGATTACCCAAATGTTTTTTCGCTTCAGAGTTTCCTGAATTTGGGTTTGGGTACGCCGCCCCATATTTTGATTGAGGGCAGAAAAGGCTCCTTCTGCAAATCCCATCATTAAAGAAGGGCGACGGCTGCGTTGCGAACGATTCGTGCGGCGCACGGTGCCGTCCGGTCGTTCGGTTTCGCTCGATTCTTGCACATCCGGCTCGTTCATCAGTTCGGTGGCTCGCGCCAGTCCCCCTAATACTCCTAAAGTGGCGTCCGCACTGAAGAGTTCGGGGCCTTTATCGTCGTATTTGCTGGCAACGAGGGGGTTGCCTTCGGCTCCCAAAACTTGAATCGCTCCTGGGGAAACTGGATATTCGTTTTCGTTTTTGAGGATGCTGGTGACTTGCACGTTGCATTCTCCAGATTCGGTAATTGTTTCCACTTGGAGCGCGACTAAGCTGCCTGCTGGTACGGCTATTTCCCCGGTGTTACTGGCGAGCGGTTCTATCAGTTGAGCCACAAATCGCCGATTTTGCGCTTGGGTATCCGACCAAACGATGGGCGTAATTAAGCGAGCTTTGGCAAATTCTCCAACTAATAGGTATTGGGGTGGAGTACCGTTGATGATGGCGGCTTCCTCTGGTAGGTAGGTTGGAGTTGCTAAGCTGCCTGTCATTGGTTCCCCAGAAGCAATTTGGGTCGCAACTGGAACGGTTGGGTTGCTGCCTTGTGCCACCGGAAATCGAGGCAGTAAGCGTTCTGGTTCCTGGGGTTGGGTGCTAGGTGCAGCGTTGGTAGTTTGGGAAGCGTTATTCTGCGCTAAGACTGGTTGGGGAGCAGGTGGAGCGCTATTTTGTTCGCCCGAATCGGTTTCAGGTTCTGGGTAACGCACCCGTCCGGCAGACCCCAACTGCGCCAGTCTATCCCAATGGCTCATCGGGTCTTCATTCTTTGCCGTTGGGTTGGGTGGCGGCGAGGCTGGAACTCTGATTGAAGGGCTGTTCGGTGCGGCGACTGGCTGCGGTGCAGTTGGTTGAGCAATCCTAGTTTGAGCAATTTGTGGCGCGATCGCTGGTGATGGTAGCGTTCTAGGTGGGGGCGTGTAAGTCCGAGTTACCGGCGGGGGTGGTGGTGGCAGCGTTCTCGGCTGGGGCGCGTAAGTCCGAGTTGCCGAACGGGGTGGTGGCGGGGGTAGCGATGTAGTTTGCCGCGTAGATGGCGGCGGGTTGACCGTGCGGTTGGCAGCTGGAGTTGTGGTCGGTTGAGGAGTTAGATTGCTGTTTGCTGAACTGGGCGGTGAGGGTCTAGGGGCCGATTTTTCCGCCTTCCCAAGGCGGTTTTTTGGTTTGGCATCGTGCAAAGCTCTTAACTCTTCTTCCTGTTTGGCAAGGGCTAATTCTGCACGGACTTTATCGTCCTGCTTAGATGCACTTGGGGGAGAAGGATTGGCTGGCTGTTCGATTTTTGCTGTTGGTTGGGTCGGTTTTTTAACCGGGTTAAACATGGGATTTAAGAAGAGAAATACCAAGAGGAAAACCAACCCAAACCCCCCGCCCACAACGACCGAGCGCGACCAAGGAGAATTAATCGGAGAATGGTGAGTTTGCACCAGCGCTGGGTCTTCTTCTGGCAGCGCAACGGGTGTTTCTGCCGCTTCTTCCTCCGATTCAAACTTCAAAAGGGAATCTATTTTGGAAGGTTCGACTGCTTCTGGTTCGTCCTCCAATTGCAGCCAAGTCGCACCATTGGTATTTGTTTGGTTGTCCATTTTTAACCCTCCCGTTTTATAAATTGGGTCTTTCTAAATCGGTAATTCCCGTAATTTCCAAGCCAACTTTGCGAATTTCATAAATAGCTTTTGCCAGATTGGGCGTGTCGCTGGGGGTAGTTTGTGGGGTGGAAACGGCAGATAAATAAATGGTTTTGTTAAATGGAATTCCCGACCCGGCATTGTCATCTTTTTTGAAGGTAATTAGGGTAGCAACCACATCGACTTTCCACTGGTTTTCCCCGATTTTTTTCGGTTCGCCTACATACCGAATCACTAAAGAAACTTGAACGTCTCCGTTAAATACACCGGGGGGCGTGAGTTCGGCTAGTTTTTTGAGAAACTCGCTTCGGAAATTGTTTTCTTCCGAGAGGGCAAACGCGGCTTGCCAAGCTGAGGTAGTAACTTTTCCGGGCTTTCGTTCGAGCTTGATGGGAATGCCTGGGTCTGGGACTGGGGTGGTAGTGGTAGATGAATTGAGGACTCCATCCCAGTTGAACATCGTCACAAGTACGTCGCTGGTGAATTTTTTAATCGTTTCAGGGGTGCGATCGCGCGGCCCCAAGGGTGCGACAGTAATAACATTCCCATCGGCTAATTGCACCAGTGAAGGTGGGTCTTTGTGCGCCAAACGAGAAGTCGCCCCATAATTGAGAATTTGCAACAGTAGGGAAATGACACTGATAGCCAGCCCGGAAACGGCAACCACCGCGATGGGTGTCGAGACGGACTGACCGTAGGAAAGCAGTCGCAAGGGTTCTCGTTGGGTAGGGGTTGATTTCGCCATTTACGCTCTCCTGGGTAAAAAGCTAATCAATTTGTTAGCCGCCGCACGCATCACAATGACGCCGCCACTGCTAGCCCAGGCAGCACTTTTATGCAGTTGCAGCAGCACGGCGATACCGCCCCCAGCAGCGAGTCCGGTAGCGAGGAAAGGCGCAACCAGGCCGATAAAAGCCAGAAAAATCATCGGCTGGCTGGCTTGGGCGGTGGAGATGAGGAGTCCGGCTAAGCCCAAGATGATGTTGAACGACAGTTTGGCAATGCCGACGGAAAAAAAGCCAGTCAGCCAGCCCATAATTGCCTTGCTGCCGAAAGGTAAAAGTGACCCACCCACAGCCAATGGCCCTAAAAGAGCGGTGAGAAGGAGGGAGAATTCCAAACCCCATTGGTAGGCATTATTCAGAGCTAGAAGCAGCGAAGTGACGAAAGTGGTCAAAATCGCGCCAACGGCGGCGGATGCACCCGATAGAATTTGGTTGGCGATACCAGGTAAGCCATCTCCCTGCGCTTCTTGAGTCGCTTGGTCGATTTTGCCCAGTTCTTGCATAATCCAACTACCTGCGGCTCCCAAGTAACTATCGCCGCTATCTGGGTCTTTAAAAAGTTCGGGGAATTTAGATTGCAACTCGGTTCTAGCCTGGGTGAGGCATTGCACAACCTGTTCGTTGCTGAGGTTGGCGGAACGGCATTCTTCAATGGCACTCCCCACAGCAGTTTGCATGGCGGCGTGACCCAATGCTTGTTGGTAGGCAGCGGTTAAATCGGCATCGGCAGCGGTAAACTCTAGAACAAACTTGTTGACGGAATTGATGTAATCGCGCAATACGAGGGTGCTTTGGGCGAGAATCGCACCGTTATTGCTCAGTAAAAGTCCGACAATCAGAGGCCAAATTAATTCTGAAACAGCTCTTGTTTCATCACCGTCAAGCATTTGTTTGCCCCACTGCACAATGAATAAAACCAACGAACCGACAGCGAATAAAATGCCAACCCGACACAGGGCGGCATAGAGTCCGCCGTTGAGGGTGTTTTGCCACAGTTCGTCAAAACCTTGTGCGACTAACGAACCACCTCCAGCGGCATTTTCTAGTAGGTCACCTGCGGCAAAATCGGCGATGAGGATGGGAGTTTTCATTGAACCCTCCACGCAGTAACCGCTAACTGCAAATAGCAGTTAACGGTTAACAATTAAGGTTTATTGATTGGGATTGGAACCAATTTTGATGGCTTGCATTGTCCATCCGGTGAGTTCCATGTTGTACGAGGTGAGGCCATTTAGATGCAGGCGATTGGTTGCCTGTTGTTTGGCTTGTTTTTCATCAATTTGCTTCAACATGGCGTTGGTTTGCAGGGTATTGAATTGACCCATTAAGTTGTCAGAACGCATTTGTCCTAACGTCGAGGCAATTTGAGGCATCTGATTGGCAATCTTTTTTAGAACATCTTGAGTTGAAACGGCATTTTGAGCCTGTTCCCCTAACTGTTGGGTCGCCTCAACAGATTGCTTAGTTAGCTCAATTTGTTCTTGCGTGCGTTGCTGTCCTTCTGGCCCAGTACCTGCGGCAACGGTTGCTTCAACAATGGTTCGCCAAACCTTTTCCCCATTGGTGGCGGCGGCGACTACATCGTTGCGTTCGGTGGCATCTCCTTTGGTAGCAATGCTTTCTTCCACCGCTTGTTTGCTTTCTTCAAGACCGGGGATATTTAATTCGCCCATTGCTTGTTCCATCGCCGCTTGGATGTCAGCTTGCAAGCCTTCTCCAAATTTTTCCGCAGCAGATTGCAAGCGTTCTTGGATCTGATTAAAGTAGCTGGTAAACTGTTCCCAGAGCTTGCTGAAAGGATTGTTACTGCCGAAATCGAATCCCTTGGCTTGACTGGGAGGTGGGGCAGTTATAATTAATCCGACGCTGAGTGCGATCGCTATAATTTTAGTTCGAGTTTTCATTGACTTATCCTCCTAACAAATGTGGCAATTAAGCCACTTTATGTAAATGTTTTACTTTGGCTTTTTCTTGGGCTGCTTTTAGCAATGCAGCAGCTTCCCCAGTCAGGGGTTCGCCTTTAATCATCTGGACATATGTCTCTGAAAACCTCACCAGTCCGGTGAGGGGGTCATCTTTATATTTGTTAAGGTATAAGGTTCTCAACTCCTGCTCATCTGGGTTGTTAGCAACAGCAGCCAGCAAGCAATGAGCGGGATAATATCGACAGAAGGTAAACTTGCTATTTTCATCCAGCAACCATTGAGAATAGATACCTTCTTTCTTAGGAAAAAAAGATTCTGTAGAGTTCCTAGAAATAATTTCCGGAGGGTATTTGAAATATTTGATAAACGGTTCAACCGCCGAGGTTTGAATCCGACCGATGAGGCGGGTGGTGAGGTTGGCAAAGATTTTAGGAGCGGCTTTACTTTGGTAGATACTATCGGGTTCTTGGGCAGATAAAATAACGCGAATTCCTGCCTTAGCCCCGTTGGCACACAGCCGTCCAATCAGTTCAGAAATTGCTTCAAACTGGAATAAAATAGGAGCTTCATCTAGAAAAAAGATACTAACTTTTGAACTGAGGGCGCGGCGAAGGGCGGCAGCATAAGCACTTAAGGCAAGAATTGCTGCATCTGCTTCGCTACTTAAAGACCGCAAAGCAAAGACAAGCAGTTTAGCATCGGTTCTAAAACTGGAGGGTTTACTAATAGATTGACCCACCCGACTATTGAGCCAAAATCGCAGGCGGAGTCTAATTTGATCTAATGAAGCCAGAATTTCTTGGCTGTTATTTGTAATAGCATCTAAATTAATATAGCCGGGTGAGCAATAGTTGTAAAAATCTTGCAGGGTTGGGGTGTCGTACCATTCTGGAGTCCCCAAACCTTTTTCAATCGCTTGTTTGTAGCGCATTCTGATATCGTCATCGGCAAAAAATGTTTCAATTGCCAGGGTCAGAATGCTTTCGATATTGCTCACCATCGTCGGGTCTACTCCCACGGCATTAGTCCCTAGCACCATCGTAAACAAGGCTGATTTGAGAAAATCTTTAAAGTCGGTGAGTCGTTCTTTTTGCTGCTCTTTCTCTAAACTTCTTAAATCGGGTAATTCAAATAAATTATTGCTTTCTTTACTGATATCAAAATAGCTGCCATCGCTACCCATAAACTGGGTATAATCGGTAAAAGTAGAACTGCCATCGGGTTTGGGATAATCGAGCGCTACGACGGGAATATCTTGTGCCAGCGCTGGGGTAAGAAGTCCGGCAACTAAAACGGATTTACCAGCCCTAGTTGTGCCAAAAACTGCTAAGTTTTTATGGGCTTTATACAAATCTAAATAAACAGGAGTTCCACCTTCTTCAGCGATAAGTTCAAATCCGCTTTCATCCCCCGTTGCTGTTTTGACTAGGGGCATTAAACCGGGGACTTCATTGCTGAAGTAAGGCAACCTGCGATTAAAGGGTTTCGCAAGCAGGTTTTCCCAAACAATAGGGAGGCATTGCAGCCATATTTTCCAGGCATATTCCCGTTCTTGTACGACAACAGCGGGACGTAAAAAACAACTGGAAATATAGCGACAAGCTTCGTCTAATTTGTGCCGTTCCTTGCGGTGAATTAAAAAGACAACGGCAGAATGGATGGGAATGCTACCGCGAAAGATTTGTTCTTGTGCAGCAATTGCATCCTCTACATTGAGTTGCGCTTTCACATCCACGCTGTTGTGTTCGGCAGAAATTGCAGAACTGACAATCGATTGTTTGGTAATTCGCTGTAAGGCAGTTTTTGCTAGTGCTTCGTTGGCTTTGGACAACTGGCAAATAATTTCTGTATCCGAGACTTGTTCTCTCGCTAAAACTTCCCAAAGGTAGCGCAACTGACTGTATTCATCCAGCCAACCACCTGGTTTTTCTGAGAAGATTGCAACTCCAATATAGCGGTTTTGCAACTTCACCCAAGCCCTATCTAAAAATGGCAGGGATGCTTCTCGTTCAATCAGTAGGTGACGGATGTGGAAATCGCTGGTTGCCTCTTCTCTCAAACCTTGTTCGTCTAAGGCGATTAAATAAGGAATTTCCGGCGGCATACTTGAGTTGAATTGAACCCAAAGCATTTGCCAAATTTCTGCGGATGAGAGGGGTCTAATCTGAAGTCCCATTTTGTTAGATAACGTTTGTTCCCACAACAGGAATCCCGAATGGAAGCTATCTTTAATGATGGTTTCGATGCGGTGAAATCTTACTTGGTGAATTTGTCCAGTGAATTGATGCCAAGTTTTCTGTCCTTGAAGCATCAGCTTTTCTACAAAGTCGGTTGTTTTGGTTTCTTCAGCCCCTTCAACGGTGTAGGTGCAATAGAGTCTTAAAAATTTGGTCTTGCGAATTCCTTGTTTGGTTAGTTCTCTCATTCTCAATCTTTCGGAACGTGCGAGCAGTTTTAACTCATCTTGAGTGCAGTTTTCTTCAATCGTTTTGAGGGTTTGCTGACGGTCAAAGTCATCGGTGAAGGAACCCATGTGTAGGGTTAACAGTTCACCTTTGGGAAGTTCTTTGAGTCCAGCTTCAATTCCCGCAAAGATGGGATAAACTTGTTCGTCTGGTAACGAGGGGTGGATGCCCTTGCAGTCAAAGCAAAATTTAATCTGGAAGCTATCTTTTTTTTTGAGAATAATGGCACCAATATCTTGGCGACCAGCTAGGGAAAGGCGACCGATAGCAGCTAGATGAATTAGGTCTTCAAAGGGAGTAAGCC
>ERZ1066127.701-NODE-701-length-15835-cov-26.927186_pt1 | contig 15835 bp, 5 predicted proteins | sample MGYA00382774_ERZ1066127 | MGnify/ENA primary metagenome ERZ1066127 (study PRJEB33369, sample SAMEA5778357) | biofilm metagenome | biome: Industrial cooling water; feature: Water cooling tower basin; material: Biofilm | place: United Arab Emirates | collected... | reverse complement strand
TCATTTTTTTATGACTTTTCCAAGATTTACCAGATTATTTTTGTGAACAAACTTACATATAATTTTGTGCCACTTGTATAAAGTTGTAGAATATGTTCTGGAAATGTAGGAAGAGGAAGCCATGATTTTCCGACATCAAGAGAGTAGGATAGATTTGTAGTGCTTTGAATGTCTGTAGCAATAAGAATGTCTCCTAAAAAAACCATTGTGTTATTCCTTTGAAAACGCTCAGGGCGTTTTTTCCAAACGGAGCCTCCATTTTGTGTAACATAAAGTTGAGAGTAATAACTTCCTCGTCCTCCATAATTAAAATGAGTACAGAGAACTGCTGCATTGTTTCCGCTTGCAACCATAGTTATTTTGTAATGATAGCTTATTGCTGAATCTATGTATCCTGCAGGAATCCATGATACTCCTGTATTATCGGAGTAGTATGGTGTGCGATTTGCAACGGCGTAGAGGCGTGAACCATTTGTAGTAAGTGCCTGAGTAGGAAGTGTCATACCGGAGCGCTGCCAATTCCGACCATCATCAGTGGAAAAAATTACTCCCAGACCGTCGTGTGCAGCAAAAATCGTATCTCCTTGCCGAACAAATACCGTTATTTGCTGTGCAATAGCATTGGATACCGACGACCAAACGAGTCCTCCGCTGCTATCAACAAGTCGTTGTGTTTGAGTTTGACTGTAAAGTGCGAAAGGCAAGAGGAATGCCAAGATATAACAATATTTTGCTATCATAGTGCTTTATGGTCTTACTTGTGTAGCAGTTCTGGTACTTTGTGGAATACAATCATCGTTTTGATGTTGTGTCGTCAGAAAAAGAGCAGGGTATAAGCCTTTTATCAAATCTCGTTCCAGCGATACAAAATCGCGTATTTTACTGACAATGTTATCACAATCACAATCTAGCAATGCTGATGGCGGGAGAATGTTGGCAATAGTCATGAACGTACCGGGGCTTGAACTTACAAAATGGCGGTTAATACCAAGAAAATGCCCAATTTCATGGGCGGCTACATAACAAATATTTTGCTTTGGAGTAACTCCTAGAGTACGAGTAGGATCTCCAACACCAATGTGTAAATAGTCTTTGTCAAACGCATCACGGTTTATCTCTATGTGATTTGCTCTATATTTGATGAATCTTTGCCTGCCTACAAAGACCAACTCATTTCTTGCTGTGATAGGGTACATAAATCCATATTCTATGTCCATCGACTGTAGTCCAACAATGGGTGTTATTTTATTGTTTACAATAAAAATATTCTCTGTACTCATAGTGTTAATAGCATTCGATTCTTTATCACTTGTCATAATACCATTTAACCGTAAGGGGATATTGGCTGCCTGCAAAATAGTGTTCCAGACCTCAATGCGAAGCAACAGGACAAAAGCCTGAAAATGTAAAGCAACAACTGGCGCGATTTTATCGAAAGAACCCCGATGCCCTGCAAGCCAACGGTACACAGATACACAGCCTAAAGAACACCTCAAAGAACACCAACAATACCCTCCACAAAAACAGCCATAACACTGCCAAACTTCACCGCACATTTTCCAAATATCTGGAACACCTCAAAGAAACCTTTTCTCAAGCAGATGAGCCGACACAAACGCTATTACGCAAAGAAATTAAGGAGTTTGTGAAGGGGTTGTGACCTTGATACAGATGATGCAGAATATCCTGCAAGATGAGGTAGCATCGAGGGTAAGCACCCTACCTCACCACCACCACACGCCCCACCGAGTGCCCACCCTCTGCTGTGAGTCGGTAGGTATAGACACCCGAAGGCAGACCACGTGTGTCCACACTGATGCGCTGCTCACCTGACGGATAGAATTTTTTTTCACTCCGCCAGACTTCATTGCCCAAAGCATTATATACCGTCACCGATACCTCCGAAGGTGATTGCAGTGAAAACAACACCTGTGTTTCGTCGGATGTAGGATTCGGAAACGAGATTGTTTGTGGAAAAGCTGCCATCTGTGATTGATTCCCTTGGACGGAAGTAATGGCATTACGTGTTGAGCGGACAACGGTATTGCCCAGCAGAGTCAGAAGGAAATTATTTTCGTCGAGAATAAAGTTAATTACTCTTGAATTCGCTTGTTTTGTCCACGTTTTTCCCGTATCCAATGATGCGAAGATACCACCATCATTGTTTGTTCCATAGAGCCAGCGTCCTGCGCTAATGAAGTTTTGTAATCCTTGTTGGTTAGTCTCTTGTGTTGTCCATGTTGTGCCACCATCATCCGAGCGAAGAAATATTCTACTCGGCATTGTTCCCTGCGAAGCAAGGCTAAGTATGGTATTTCCTTGAAAGCAGAGGGGATTAGTCAGCAAATTGATACCTGTATTGATATTCTGCCACGTTTTTCCACTGTCCGATGAACGAATTGCCTTAAGTGTACCGCTAAACAACGCCAAATCATTTACCATAAATATCGAGGAGTCATGTATATACAATCGGGGTATGGTGTTACTAGGCAAGTTGTATATTTTCGACCATGTTTCTCCGCTATCCCGTGACTGATAAATACCATCATTTGTACAGCCTACTAAAAGGAGGCTGCCAGAAGAGACGATACTGCTTACAGAGGAACCAATGCCTCGTGCTGGAAGCCATTCTATTCCGGCATCGCGGGAGTATTGAAGACCGATGCCCAAAATACCATTATTGGTTGTGCCAAGTAATAATCGTGTTTGGCTCAGTGGTAATAACGTTGGCGAATTAAGGGAAGACATAATACTGTCTCGTCGCCAAGTTCGTCCACTATTGGCAGAAGAATATAATTGCCCTGTTGCTCCCAACACAAAATAGGAAGTGCCAAATCGCTTAATAGTTCCGTTAATTGGTGATTCCGGCACGGATGCTGCTTTCCATGTAATACCGTTGTCATCAGAGTAATTAATTCCATTTCCGAATGTTCCGGCAAAAATACGCCCTCGAAAACTGTCCATAACATTGATAGGTGTGGCACGAAGAGAAGTTTCTTGCCATGTAACACCATTGTCTGTCGAACGAAAAACACCTTTTTTTGCCGTTCCCGCAAAAAATACATCGTTTGAGCGACACATATCGTACACTTCATCTGCTAAAAAAGCTCGTTGCCATGTTGTGAAGTTATTTGAGTACCAAACACCAAGATTTGTACCTACACAAGCAACAATACCACCGCTTGTGGTAATGCGAAATGTTATATCGTAGATAGAACTTACAGGTAAGGTCGTCGTTTGCCAGGTAACACGTTCAGCAAAGGCATTTGTTGTGAAAAATAATGCTCCGGTGCGTGTACCTACTATCACCATACTATCTTGCAGGCTTAGCGCCGAACAGTTTGCAGCCGTTGAAGCAAGGATAGTCGTGATATTCGAGCCATTGCCGGAAAAACGAAATACTCCTGCATTCGAGCCGATAATAAATCGTCCGTTATTTGCACTACTGACCGTTGCAAAAGAGTTCATCAGCGCCGTGTTTGACCAAGTGTTTCCGCCATCAAACGAAATATCGGGATATGCAAAAACAGTCTGACCACTAGCAGAAACAGCTATTCGGGAAAAATTATAGAGACTCGATGGCTGCCATGTGGCACCATTGTCGAAGGAGCGCAAAAGTCCTGCATTATTGCTCACAAAAAGGGCATTATCCGTTGCAGCAAAGGCAGAGGTAATATCCGACGGGCGCGAGGGAAGTTGTGCTATGGGCTGCCAAAATTCTTGGTCGGTCAGAAGCCGTTGTGCAAAAATATCCTCTGATAAACACAGAGTAACGACGAGAGTAACGACACATGATATGATAGTCATAGATGCGATGCGTGCTGTTTTGCACCGGAAGGAATGCTGCATAGTTGTAAATGTTGAAGAGAAAAAAATAATTCATATTCTAGGGTTTCATAAGCACAACTCGTGCAACGCCACCGCGCTCACTTGTTACAACGCACAGATATGGTCCGCTTGATACTCCTCTGCCAATACTGTCGCGTCCGTCCCATGTTGCACTTTGGTCGCCCACTATGCGGCGCTCATTAACAACCGTCCGCAAGAGTTTTCCATCTAAGCTGTAGATGCTGACATTGACAATACCTGTTTTTGCCAAATAAAACTCAATCGGCACACTCGGTGTGGCATTTGCCCCTTGCAGCATTGCGCGTTGTGCGGCTGCGCTTGAGGTTTGAAAAACTACCACTTCACTTCTATCGTTATTCGTCAATTCTATTCGGTCGGTTTCCCGTCCGTTCATCATCAAAATACACCAATACTCTCCCGGACTGACATACCGACCGTCATCATTTGTTCCGTTCCATGAAACGGTATTGTCGCCCTCTGCCATCAGAGCATTATCAATAATTTTCCGCACTAAGCGGTTTTGTTTCGTGAAAATCCAAATAGACACTGTAACCGTGTCAGGAAGGTAGAATTGAAGATTGGTATTAGGGGAGATAATGTTTGACATCGTTGTACTGAAAACCGCGATAGGCGCTTTTTTCGGACGAGGAGGCAGCACCGTTGTTGTGTCGCCATAGACGCGACCTTGTAACACCGCACCTCGCAGTTGTATAGAGCGATTTGTACGCGGACCATTCCCAAAGAGCAGGGACGATGCAAAGCCGAAGCGTTCCGCATACATACCACCACCCGTACCACCCTGACGATACGCATAATTCCCCGTAACAGCCCGTACTTTTTCGCCTAAAACGGTCTGTATGCCTGATTCACGAATGATAAGCCGTGCTGTTCGGCTCTCCGGTGATGTGCCGTCTGTCCATGCCAAAGAATCACCCGCCTTAGCTTCAAAAGAAAAAATGCGTTCTTCTTTACCGGAGCGGTATTCGTAGATGCCACGTTCATCGGAACGCTCTAATCGTTCCTGATTGGTTGGTCGGGTGCGAATGACCGCATACATACGGCTATCTATGGTGCGCTCACCGATAACTTCTTCAATAACAAGTTTGCCGTTCACGCTGTACACAAAGCGATTGCCGACAGTGAGGCTCTTAGCTTGAAAAACCGACGATGTTGATTGCGACAAAAGCAAGATCGGTGCAACAATAGATATTGCAATTATGACCACAGTACAGAGAGATAATGCTCTCAGAAGCAAAAAACTTCCGGCTTCGTACCGAGTTTGGAAAATATTAATGATATTCATTGATTTCAAAAAAATAATAACGAGAAAAAAGAATCGGTTGTTATTTCGGCAATACTATTCCTTAATAACCATTGTCGTCGCCCGAAGCCCAAGCGTGGAACGCAGTCTGAGTGCATAGACACCACGCGGCAGGGAAGAAACATCTATCGGAATGGCATTCATACCGGAAGAAAGCGCATCAAAGACCAAGGGCGGCACTACCTCTCGCCCCAACATATCGCGTATCTCGACCGTTAGTCCTTGCGCAGTGGGCAAGGTAAAACGAATGGTGGTTATGTCTGCGGCGGGATTCGGTGCAAGCGAGGCAGAGAACGACGTAAACTCCTCTCCGCGAAGAGGCGTACTGCTGGCAACAAGGCAAGCGCTGTCGCCGTAGTATTTTCCTTCTATCACTGCACCGCAGAGGGTACGTCTAATGGTGGTATTACCTGCATTTCTAGTTTCTGATACTACTCCAAAAACTGTCGTGTAAGTCCCTGTCGAATACTTAGAAAAGAAGTAACTACCTACATTTACACCGAATACCGTAAACCCATCGTCCGGAAGAAAACTCACTAATCCTGAATCTATGATAATATCAGGATCTGTTTCGTATGAACATGATATTGATGATAAAAACCCACAATTCAAGAATCCAAATTTTTTCTCTCTTGGCTTGGGAAACAAAGGATATTTTAAGTATTCCTGTGTAAACGATTTTGTTGTGTCAAGGCTTTTGGGTATCCAATAGACTCCCGAACTATCGGCTCTTTCTTTAGAATTATTTTGATACACCGCATATTGCTTTCCTCCAATAGTATCAAAGTGGGTAATACGATGGTAGGTATAACTGGTTCGTGATTCAAATGTCCGAAAGTTAATTGACACATCTTTGTAAAGAAAAACGTTTCCTATTCTCAAATTTCTCATGTTGTGGTTAATGGGAATAATTTGAGCATAAGAAATGTGGATAGCTACAAATACTAGAATAATGATAATTCTCAACATAAGAAACCTCTGCATTATTGATAATGAGAAATGAAAATTGAATATACACCGTGCTTCGTAAATATACGACACTGATACATTCCTGTGGGCAGAATTTGTACATTGAACGGAATCACGTGATGACCACTGCTCATAACCTCTGATTCTTTCAAGCGCATGACTTCGCGCCCCAATACATCGGCGAGAGTAATGGATACCGTTTCATCGCGCAGCAATGAGAACGATATTGCTGCCTCCTCATGTGCGGGATTGGGGGTACATTTAAGGTTATAAAGTATCTCAGATTCCTTCTGTGCCGACAATAGTTCTTCTTTGGGGCGATTGGTATCGTCGTTGTCCGTTATCGAATTTGGCGCTGCACTAAGGGTCATTACCGATTTGTTATCAAAGCCGGCAACCAATGAAGAGGATTTTTCTAGCCTAAAAACTTTCACTTCAGCCGGTCTAAAGTAGGTGTAGGGTGCCGCAGAAATTGTTGTTGTTATTTGACCACTCATGGGTGCACTGCTGTATGCCGTTGTCGGTAGAGCTACCCACGATACACTGCCCGTGGCACTCGTTGTGAGTTGCTCTATTTGGGTAATAGTTCTCTGAGAAGTTAGCGATGGCATAATTGTTGCCTCGACAAAGTTTTTTCTGCTTCTGTATTCATCAACAACGACGGGAACTGTCGAGGATAATTCGGGTACGATTGTCGAACACTGCATATTGATTGGCGCGCCGTCTTTCGCGGAATTGATGAGTATCAGATAGTAATAATTATTGTCTTCGCGGAAGATGGGATTAATCGTTCCTTCACCCTGCGGAGAAAGAACAGGTTGTAAATTCGATGTATTTAATACAGCAGTTGTTGCTCTCTGCTGACCTAAAATTGTTGCCACTGGTCCGTCAATAAATGCCACCGTCCGTGCGGAGTTTGTTCGAGCGCCGGGATTAAGTGCCGTAAGGGAGTATTCAAAGTAGAGTACCCCACCTAAACTATGCCGCGCTTTAGTAGGATGCCCAACAATATCCTGCACGGCAAAAGCATCGCTCAAAATAGAATACCGCATTTCGTCGAAAGTCGGTATGCGAGATTTACCGCCATATATCTTCCAATTATCTGTTTCGGCAGCGTCAAATCTATCCCCAAACCCTTGGGTAACAAATATCGTTGAGCCTCTACTTTGTGAGATGCCATTGACATCCGTAAATCCATCTCGTAGCAGTGAGGCTTTTTCGGGAATAGCAGCTAATCTTGGCGAAGGCGAAGAAAAGCAGGGATAGATAACATAATCATCTTGCATCAGCACATCAAAATACTGCGTACCGTCGTTGCAGCCAATACATTCGGGAGCGCCCGGAACAAAAAGCCTGCGGAAAAGCTGCTCATTTGCCACAACAACAAAAACCGGATGCAGAAGGTCAAGATTACGAATTGTTGAATAAAGTTTGCTCAGAGAGCGGAAATTGATGAGGCTGTGCTTGTAAGCATCGGTAGCATAAATACTCATATCTGTCGCCTCGTTTTCCGGCTCGTCGGCAGTGTACCAGCCCAACATCGCACTGTGATTGCGTATGCCTTCGTCAGCCGCAATCACTTTTGCCCAGTTATCTATATTATCCCCTGTTGCGTTTTCCATAAATTGGAATGAACTGGCGTATTTATCCAACGTCGGAATGTTAATAATCCCATGTTTATTGTGGGCAAGCATGCTATTAAGAAAATTTCTTGTAGCTGCTATAAATTCATATGGTGTCAAAGGTCCTCTTCGCACACCATTAACATTAGACTGAATGAAAAACTGATCGAAAATTTCATTCCAGTAAGGCTGTAAAACATTTCCTGCGGGAATATTATTCCCAGTTCGTATTTGTTCTGCTCCCCCATACCACCCAATCGGGAAGAAGTCCGCCCCATTCACACGGAAGCGGTCATTCTGGAAGGTAACATTCTGTGCAGGAGTGCAGGTGGCACAAGTGCTTGGTAGTCTTGTCCCTATTGCTTGCAGCGTTTGGGTCTCTGTGCCTTGTGTATGAACAATGTTGGAAAGAGAAGTGTGCCTGTCCGTCAGGGGAGCGGCGGAGGCAGTCGTTGTGTAGCGCATTGTTACAGTAATACTACCGTTTGCCGTCGAAGGTATGATGGTATACGTGGGTGGTGTGGTCATCGCATCAGTTTGGAGCGTTGCTCCTGCCACACCCTCAATCGTAAAATGCAGGCTTGGTCGCACGGTAATCCCTGCTGCTCCGGTGTGGTTGATGGTGTATTGCTTATCATCACGGAACGCTGGCTTCGCAAGTGTTGTCATCTCATCCGCCCCAAACGCCAACTTGGTGGTCGAGAGCGTAAAGCCGGAACTTGCACCTGTGAGCGACACCCCACCTCGCGTAACGTTCGGTTCGCGTCCGTCCGATAAACGCAAAAGACCACTAGCCGCACCGCTCGCCGGAGCATAGCGCACCCAGACGGTATAATGCCCCGTCGTGGAAGGAGCGAGTCCACCTGTACTGCTCATGTTCCCCATTTGGCTCAAATCGACATTGAGTACTGTTCCTGAGTACGTTCCGCCTTCCATCAGACTGACTTCAAATCCTGTAGGCGGTTCTATGCGCATGGTGGATGTAGTAAAATTCTGTACCGATACCACAAGCGGCTTCACGAGCGGATTCCCTTGTGAAAATCCTGTGCCAAAATCCAGCGTGGTCGTATTCGTGGTAAACATTGCCCGTATAGCAGTGCCAAAGAATGTTTTTGTTTGTGGTATTGTTCCGTAGCCGACAGCCGCATATCCTGTCTGAGCAGTAGCTTCCACACTTGGCGTTAATGCGCCACGCCCTTTAGGTACAATGCGCAAATACAAGCGAAATTCGCTATTGGGTTGCATTGCCGTAACAGTCAGCGTTGTAGAAGCAGTGATAGCAAATGTTCCCGGCTCTCCGGTAAACGAAATCAGCGTTGCGGCGTTGTCGTTGTATGGCACCGAAAACGATACTGATTGTGTTGCAGTGGTAACGGGGAAATCGTAGGTGCTGACTTTGATAGTGGCTATGGTTGCCGTCCCAATCGGTACATTCCCAAATCCTTCGGGGAAATTATTCGTCAGGTCGGCTAATTTCACTGCCACCATACCCAATCCGGGCGCACGAACCGTGAAGCGTACACCGGGGCTTTCCACCGAACAAACTGCCGTTGTCGTTTGGATGCCTCGCACACCAAGAATATAGCTTCCACTGCGAAGGAACTGTTGCGCGGGTGCGACAGCTATTGCCGTTCCGCGAATGCCCGTTCCTGTAAGCGTGATTGTTCCGCTAGAGCTTTCGGTGTCATAATCGGGAACACGGAAATAGGTAGCCGGAGGCGGATATGTTCCTGCTGCGGTGGGCATTAGTTCAGTGAGGTTTCCGAAACGATCAAAAAACTGCACTTCAAAGAGACTTTGGGTTTGTCTGTGCAAAATGGTACAATTTTCAGCACCGCTCAAGGTCTCATTTGCCAAATTCCGAATATGGGTTCGTGTTGCTGTCGAAGCATTGATGATAAGCCTTCGATTTTGAAGGGCAAGCGGAGAAATAACGGGAATCAAACCCGTGCCAAGTGTGTATGTACCGCTTGTTTCCAAGGCTGAACTAATGCGGTAGATACCGCGTTGCAGACGTTGGCTTGTAAAAGCGGTAATTTGTGCGGTCGTCGAAGCAAGCAGCGGCTGAATACCGTTGTCGGTCAGATTGCCGAAACGGTCAAAGTAGCGCACCACTATCGTAGAAAGGGTAACTCCGGCAGACTCTTGTTGCGGAATCGTTGCTATGCTGGAATAGATAGCCACATCCGGCTCAACGCAGAATGTTCCAAGCGTCGTCGCCGAAAAACTACCATTGGTCGAAACCGTCAAACGATACGTTCCGGCAGTGGTGAAGATGGTCGGCGGTGCTGCTTCCAAAAACACGCCTCGCGTTGCCGTTGAAACCAGTGTGAGCGTTCCCGATGAAACACAGGTTATACCTTGATACTGAGCGCTGAGAGCCGCCACACCAAAAGTATTGAGTCCGAAAGCATCCAGTACATTCACCCTCAGCCCCGTAAGCGACTGTCCGGCAACGATACAGGAAGTCGAACCGCTCACGCCGGGGCTGATATTCGCTCCCACCACCGACAATGCTGCCGGAGGGCTGCACACTTCCATGACCACTGTTCCGGTAACATCTTCCGGCACTATCGTGGGGCTGGGAATCCGTAGTCTATACTCGCCCGGTGCAAATGGCGCTCGGAGACGATACCGAAGCACACCCGGTGCGATTTCAGCAACATATTCCAGCATCCCTTGTTGAACTTCAACGCCACCACGGAAAAGAGCATACCGAACACTGGTCGGGTAATAATTCGTCGGCATACCGAGAGCATCGAAGAAGCGGACAGTCACATCAATATCCCCCGACGCACCGCAGAGGGATTCGGGCAAACCGCTAATTTCCGCTCTGTCCGGCTCGCGCCCGATAACACGAATGGTTTGGATACCCGCTATCGGGAAACCTGCCGCAGGAAGGTCTATTCGATAATCGCCTATCATCGTGAGCGCACTCGGTCGTGCTTTTGCCGTTCCCGCCAGCACCCCTGTTGCAGTCGTCGTGCGCACCAGTTCAAGTGTCCCGGTCGAAGCAACGTTGAGTCCTGTGTATTGGAGCGTTGCCGGAAAACTGACCGGTTCGCTACCATTATTAAAGCGGTCTTTGTAGATGACCGTAATGGCAGCATTCACATCACCCAGAGTAATAGCCATATTATTCGGCACATCAACAACAATTTTCGTTACTGCAAGCGGATTTACCATAAAGAGCCGATTCCCCAGCATGGTCATACTAGCGTGGGTGATGGCATAATTTCCCGCCGTTGTCAGCGTTACCCGTGCAGCGTCGTAAAGACCAATACCTATGCGAGCCACAAGTGCTACTGTCCCCGTACTGACACCGTTCACGGCATTAGTCGAGTTCGTGAACTGCACACTCGTGGGAACGTTTCTATCGGTGAAATTGCCGTACACATCCGAAAACCGCACATCAAATGCACTTTGGAGGCTTCCTGCATTCAAACTGTAGGTTAATCCTGATACACTGGCACTCACCGCAGCGCCGGAGACAATCACAAACGATTTTGTGCCAAGCGTGTTGGCGGCGGTAATTCCTACCACGGCAAGGTTATACGTTCCGGCAATCGTACAAACGGTGGACTGCGCAGTATAGATACCCGTCGAAACCCTCGTCATGGCAAGGGTCGCTGTCGAACTTCCTCCTGCGCGGGTGTAGGTCAAACGCCCGATACCATTATCGGTCAGATTCCCGAAGGCATCTTCAAAGCGAAGGGAAAATGTCGGCAGGACATCCCCCGCATCGGTGCTTGCCGGAACGCCGGAGATGGTAACACGGCTATCGGCTGCCGGAATGACTGTGAAAGTGCGTGTGCCGGTGGTGGATAGTCCGCTTATGGAGCTGAAATTGTTTGCAAAAAAATGATAGGAATCAGCAAGAGAAAACCGTGTTGCCGTCGTGGTATAGACTCCCAATGAAGAGCGTGTCAGCACAAGCGTTCCCGACGATACACCCAAAAGCGAGGTGCGATTAGAAAACTGTATCGGCAGAGTAAGTGATGCTGTCGTCACATCGGTCAAATTACCCAGCGCATCTCGAAGTCGCACGGTAAAAGCGGGCAAGGTTCCTCCGGCAACAACGGCTGTGGTCGAAACACCGACAAACTCTGTCAGCACCGGAGCGCCCGGTTGCACGACAAGATTTCTGCTCACCGACGTACCGCCGCCCGGTGCGCTATTGAAGACCCGCACTTGATAGGTCGCCAGCGTAACAATCGCCGTGGAAGAAATGCGGAGAAATGCTTCGGTCGAAGAGGGTAAACTCACAATCGCCAGTGTCACGGTTGTTGTGCCGCGCACAAGACGGAACTGCGACTGCGGCGTGAAGCCGGAGCCGAGTGCTTGAATGACAGCTTCTTGAAAGGCAGGGATAGTCGAGGGTTGAACAGCATCCAAGACTGGAAGGGGATTTGTCAAACTGATGGTTCGTGTTGCGGACGTTCCACCGCCGGGGGCGGGCAACGACACCTGTACAGACAACGTTGCCGCAGAAGCAAGTGCTGCTGCGGGTAGTGTCAGTTCAAGCGTTGTTTCGCTGAGGATAGTCGCTTGAGTTGCAGGAACGGGCTGCCCGCCTACAAGCACCCTCAGCGCCGGAAGAAAATTTGTTCCCGTAAGCGTGAACGTTGTTGCATTTGCACCCGCTAAGAGACTTGACGGCGTAAGTCCGGTCAGCGTCGGGAGAGGATTTTGCGTTGAAACGGTCAGTGCTGCCGTTGTGCCACCGCCTTGTCCGCCAAAGGGAGAGCCGGGCGGAACGTTATTGGGCAAAGCAGGATTTTCCACCCGAACAGCATACTGCGCCGTTGTGCTGATGAGAGCAAGCGGAAAGGGGAAACTTGCTTGTGTTCCGCTTGTGAGCGTGGGTTGCAATGTCAAAACGTCTTGATTCGTAGTCAAAGAGCGGATAATAACGCGGCTCTCGGCAACAAATCCCGTTCCGGTGAGCGTGATGGTCGGTGGTGCGGCAAGATTGGTCAAAAGCAGCGTCGGTGAAATTGCCGTCAGTGTTGGCGCAGGGGTCCGTACGGCAAAAAAGAGTGTTGCCGATTCGCCGAGATTCGGCTGCGGGTTGCGTACCTGCACAGTATGAACGCCACTATTGGCAAGCTGTGCCGCCGAAAGTCCGAGTGTCATACTGCTTGCCGTCTGATTGGAAGGAGAAACAGGCGAACCATTCCACAGCACCTCTGCGCCGGAAATGAAATTACTTCCCGTGAGTGTGAGCGTCATTGCGCCGCTTCCTGTCTGTACAGCACTCGGTGTAAGCGGCGCAAGCTGCGGTTGCGGATAGACCACCGACAGCATTTGCGCTTGGGAATCTCCTACTGCATTGGGATTACGAACAATGATGGAGTATGTTCCCACCGCATTCGCATACTGCGCGGGCAGTGTAGCGGTAATGGTACTGCCGTTCACCACTGTTGCAGCCAGTGGAACAGAACCAGAGAGCAATACCTGAGCGCCTGCGAGAAAATTGCTCCCCGTCAGCGTGAGTGCTACATCTTGCGAAGCAGCAATAAGCGTATTCGGGCTAATACCCGTCAGTGTCGGTGCGGCATTCCGTACGGTCAGGGTAACGGTGTTGCTTGCGCCGCCGCCCGGTGCGGGATTGAAGGCGCGGAGCGTGTACGCGGTTTCACTCGCCGTTGGCAGCAGGGCACCCGGAATAGTAACGGTGATGGTGTTCGTATTGACGAAGGTACTGGAGAGCGGCACATCATTGGGATAAAAACGCACGGTGGTGCCGCTCATAAAGGTTCCACTTCCTGAGAGCGTGACTGTTACGTCTTGTCCTTGCCCCAAAATGGTGGGCGAAAAAGAATAGATATACGGCTGCGGATTAAGAACATTCAAGGTCATCGGTTGCGTAGAGCCGCCACCGGGTGCGGGATTGGTCACAACGACCGAATACGTTCCGGCAACGGGAATATCACTCGGCAGAAGTTGAATTGTCAGCGAACCGTTGGAGAAGGTGGATGGCTTGAGTTGCCCGTTAAAGAATACCTGCGACCCTTCAAAATATCCCGTTCCCGAAATACCTAAAGGCGAAGTCGCTCCGGCGTTGATTTGGACGGGATTGAGTCCACCCGCGCCCGGCGCAGGATTAACAATAGAGAGGATTTGGCGTACTGGGGTCACACCTCCGGCGGGATTTTCTACCCCCACTTCAACACTTGATGCAGCACCGATATAAGAAAATATCCCGTAACTCCATGCTGTTTGTAAGGTATTAGCATTCACGAACGTTGTTGTGAGTTCAAACTTTCCCCCAGGCAAGTTCGGATGATACAGAAATACTTTTGAACCCAACTCAAAATTTGTCCCCAGAACCGTTGCCGGAGTAGTATTACTACCACGCAAAAATGTTGCAGGCGAAATGCTGGTAATAGTCGGTGCCGGTGGAGGAAGAATGGTGAGTGTCAAAACAGCATTACCGGTGCTGATTGCTTCAAAGGTTTGTCCCGGATCAACGCGGTATTTTTGCCGAAAATTGTATGTTCCCGGACCCTGATACCATGATGGCAATTGCGATAAAGAAATTGAAGATGAATATACTTCAAAGCCTCTAGTGATGCCATCAATGGCATTATAGGTACTTAGTGCTGCAATATAAGTAAAACCGCTATTTACTGGCACAAACGAACCAAAATTATACGCAACTTCTATGGGAAGTGCTCTGGGATTCCCGCCGCCAGAAACAAACCGTGTGGCATCTATCCAAAAACTGGAAAAAAGATTGTAACTTGTCGTAGCGGAGCCAAGTGTAATGGTCTTTTGGCTTACGGGAACAAAATTGGGATTGGTCGTAACCGATGGGTCATAGTCAAAGGAGAAAAAATGATTGGCAAAATACGACGCTGTGCTAAAAGACATAGTTTGCATCGAAAATGCGGCAACATTGTTTGCTGTACGCGATGCTGTCAGAATCGTTGGTGGCTGCATGATAGTCGAATCGCGTGAGATGGTTCTTGCGTTCGCGCCGATGTTTGCGTCGGCATTGCCATTCGTACTTTGCGCTACACTACTCAGCACAGAAATACGCTGCACGGAACTTGTACCGCCAATCACAACCAATGAAGCCACGTCGCTCACGGGGATGTTGAGGCGTTGCCACGTACGTCCGTTGTCATTGGAAGCCACAAGTCCGTTGTAGCTTGCTCCAACAATCACACTACCGAATTGGTAGAACGCCTCTATTCCACGAGCATCAATGCCACTTCGACCATTACTACCAGCAGCAACCAGTTTTGTCCACGTCGTTCCGTTGGTAGATTGATACAAATTCCCTTCCGAGGATCCGGCATAAATTGTAGAGCCATACACTGAAAGCACGCGAAAAGTTTTCTCGGCGTTACCAGGCACAATATCCACCACACTCCACGTTGCACCGTTGTCCTGCGAACGAAAAATGCCCTCATTTGGAACAGCGGCAAAAAGGATGCTACCCAAAGCTACAAGCGTACGCACCGTTTTTGTGCTAAGCTGCGCCGCACTAACTGTTCCGGCGCTACTCCATGTCATACCATTGTCGGTCGAACGAAACACGCCCTGCGATGTTCCGGCAAAAATAAACGTGGTATTTCCGCTTCGGAGCGTTTGCAAGCTAAAAGCAGGAAAAATTCGTTGCTGCGTGACAAGCCGAAACGTTGGGGTAGTAGAATTTCCAACGCTTGCACTGGTGGCTATCGTTACAGAAAACGGAATTGTTTGCCATGTTGCACCGTTATTAACTGTGCGTTGTATGCCTTTATCGCCGATAATAAGTAAGGATGTCGCATCGGCATTGAGCGGCAAAACGTCGTATGTGTCATCATTAGCGGCATTCATTGTGTTCCACGTGCGCCCGCTATCCAACGACCGAAAAAGTCCTTTATTGGTAACAGCAAAAACACCAAGTTGCAATAAGCCATTATTGCGTGTGGCAGCAGTTGAAAGCTGGTAAACGGTGTGCCCCTGCAAACTTGTCCAGAGTACTTGTGCCGTTGCAGTAGTTGCCGCAGCACGAATGGTTGTTGATTGTGCAAAAATCGGTTGAACGAATAGAGATAGAGAGAAGAGGGCAACTCCCATC
>ERZ1066127.695-NODE-695-length-15909-cov-11.131197_pt1 | contig 15909 bp, 13 predicted proteins | sample MGYA00382774_ERZ1066127 | MGnify/ENA primary metagenome ERZ1066127 (study PRJEB33369, sample SAMEA5778357) | biofilm metagenome | biome: Industrial cooling water; feature: Water cooling tower basin; material: Biofilm | place: United Arab Emirates | collected... | reverse complement strand
GTTCTCGAACGTGCGATCCGCATCGGTTCAAACCGACAACCAAGAACCAACATCCGACAACCTGCCACTAAGCGTGACCCGCATACCCGCTGACGCGATGGATATCGATGCCGGTCAGTCGCGCTGCGGCTGCCCATCGGGCTTCGATTGGCGTATCGAACAGAATCGAATTGCTCGCCGGTACCGTCAACCAGGCGTTTTCCTTCATCTCGTTTTCGAGCTGCCCCGCACCCCATCCCGCATAGCCCAGCGCCACCATCACCCGCTGCGGGCCGCGGCCTTCGGCCATGGCCGCCAGCACATCGCGCGACGTCGTCACGCACAGCGCGTCGCTGACGCGAAACGTCGATTCCCAATGGCCGAAGGGTTCATGCAACACAAAGCCGCGATCCGTCTGGACGGGGCCGCCGGCATGCACTGGCAAGTCGGCGAGACCCGGCTGATGCGATTCGATCTGCATCTGTGCCAGCACTTCGCCCAGCTTGAACTGGCTCAGTCGATTGACGACGATGCCCAGCGCGCCGTCGGCATTGTGCTGGCACAGGAAGGTGACGCCACGCGAAAAATTGGGATCGGCCATGCCCGGCATGGCGATCAAGAACTGATTGGCGAGTGAGTTAGTGGTTTCCATGGAATGAGTCTACTCTGAAGGAATGTGAAGTCGTGTCGAAGGCCCCGAAAGTCAAGGCGATCCGACCAGCGGCGGTGTAAAGCGGCGTAACGGCTAGCCGTGTTGGCGGTCACAAACGAGAATGCGCACCCAGGGGATACTCTTTACACCTGATAGTTCGGCGGGGGCCTTATGACACTTCAGATCCGGCGCGCATGCTCGGCGATCGCGCTCGTGGGCGCATTGCTCATTGCATCGCCTGCCTTTTCGCAAACAGAAACCTTGTTCCGCGCGAACTTCGAAGACGTGACCGATGCGCCCGCGTCGGATGCCGAAGCGGCGCGGTTTTTGACCCAGGCTACGTTCGGCCCGACGCGCGCCGAAATCGCACGCCTGCGCGCCATCGGTTACGGGCAGTGGCTCGATCAGCAATTTTCGATGCCGCCCACGCTGACGCGTCCGTGGCTCGATCAGCTGGTGCTCGATCCGGCCTTTTCGCTGAATTCAGGGCATCGCGTCGACCGCTTCTACTGGCAGGCGTCCTTCGCACCGGACCAGTTGCGCCAGCGCATGGCGTTCGCGCTCAGCCAGATCCTGGTGGTGGCCGACTCCGGCGGTATCGATACCCGCATCATCGCCGAGTACGCCGACCTGCTGACGCGCAGCGCATTCGGCAATTACCGCACGCTGTTGGGGGACGTGACCTTCAGTCCGGCAATGGCCCAGTGGCTCACCTACGTGCGCAATCGCGCCGCATACCAATCGGGCACGCCGCCGACGACGATCCTGCCTGATGAGAACTACGCCCGCGAAGTCATGCAACTGTTCTCGTTCGGACTGATCCAGCGAAACATGGATTTCTCGCCGGTGTTATCGGGCGGGCAGCCGGTTCCGACGTACAACAACGACATCATCGCTCAGCTGGCGCGGGTGTTCACTGGCTTGAGCTACGGGCGCACGAACTTCACCAATACCAGTTTCGGCAACAACACTAATGTCGATCTGATGTTGCCGATGGTGTGTTTCCCGATGAATTCGAACAACACCAATTACAACGCCACCGGCCGCACCTATCACGACTTTGCGAGTAAGGCGATTTTCAACGGCATCACACTGCCTGCCGTAGCCGATTCAGAAGCAGGCTGCATGAGCGACATCAACGCTGCTTTGAATGCGATTGCCAATCACAGCTCGGTGCCGCCGTTCTATGCACGACAGTTGATCCAGCGCTTCACCACGTCCAATCCGTCGCCCGCCTACATCCAGCGTGTGGCCAACGTGTTCGTCAATAACGGGCAGGGCGTGCCCGGTGACTTGCGCGCCGTGTTGCGCGCGGTGTTGATGGATGCGGAAGCCCGCGGCACGCCAAGCGCGAACTTTGGCAAGCTGCGCGAGCCGGTGCTGCGTATGACGGCCTTGTGGCGCGCTTTGGATGTGGTGCAGGGACAGCCCGAAACTGGAAGCAATATCGGCAATATCAGCTCGACGATCGGTTTCTCTGGCGAGTTCGGGCAACGTCCGTACGGTTCGCCGTCGGTGTTCAACTTCTACGAACCGGACTATCAGCAACCGGGGCCGATCCAGACACAGAACTTGTACTCGCCGGAATTCCAGATTCTCAACGAGTCCTCGGTGTCGCGAATGAACAATCTGTTGCGCAGCCGAGCGGTGGACTGGTACGTCGGCGCGTCTGGTATGCAGGCCACCTGGCCGCTGGTGTCGTTCGCTCCGTACCTGCAGATCATGCAGCAGCCCGGCAATGCCACAACCTACGGTCAGCTGATCGATGAGTTGAACATTCGCCTGATGTACGGCTCGATGAGCACGGCAATGCGCACGACTTTAGTCAACATGCTCACTGCGCAAACCGCGCCGACGACCGACGCCAATCGCATCGATCGCATCCGTCAGGCCCTGCGCGTAATCATCTTCTCCCCCGAATTCGCGGTTCAGAAGTAAGGAGCACCAGCCATGTCACGTCAACAACGCGAAGCTCGCCGCGAGTTCTTGAAGAAGTTCGCCGCTCTCACCGCCTGCGGTTCGGCCATGTCGATGATTCCGCAACTGAAATTGATGCAGTCGGCGCTGGCGCAAACCGGACCTGAGGGCGATGCAGGTTATCGCGCATTGGTCTGCGTATTCCTGGGCGGCGGCAACGATGCCTTCAACTGGCTGATTCCGCGCGATAACACGCGCTATGCGGTCTATCAGGCGTCGCGGGGCACGGGCACCGGCGGTTTGGCGATAGATCAAGCATCGTTGCTTCCGATCAATCTCACCGGTCCCGGCGGCGCCGCGCTGCCGGGCGGTCATCAATATGGATTGCATCCGGCGTGCGCCGATTGGACGGCGGTGGATCGCAACGGCGTTCAGACCGCCATGCCGGGTCTCGCCTCGCTGACCAATCAGGGCAAAGTTGCGTGGCTCTCGAACATCGGCAGCCTCGTGGTGCCGTTGACCAAGGCCAATTTCAACAATCCCGCGCTGCCCAAGCCCCCGCAGTTGTACTCGCACAACGATCAGACCAACCTCTGGTTCCAAGGTCGCGAAACCGCCAACTATCGCTACGGTTGGGGCGGTCAGGTCGCCGATTTGCTGTTCGGCCTCAACTCGCCGATTCCGGGCAGCAGTCCAGTGACCACGTTGCCCATGAATATCTCGTTCGCGGGCAGCAACCGCTTCCAGATTGGCGATCTGGTGGTGCCGTACCAGATGTCCGGTTGCGGAAATCCGAACGCGGGCAACGCTGCGGCGGGAACAATTGTGGGCCAGAACTTTGCGAACTGCTCAGGAAGCAGTGCGCTGAGCGGGTTCCGCGCCTGCGGAACGGCGAACCTGAATGCGTCGGAAGTGGCGTTATGCGATCTGCTCGATAACAACACATCCAACTTGATGCAAAACGAGCACGCCTCAGTCATGGCGCGTTCGATGGGTTTGGCGGGTAGCTTGGGCACCATCCTTGGCGGTGTGGCCCAGCCCCCCCCCAATCCACCGCTCTATCCAAGCGTACTCAGCACACCGTTCCGCGCATTGGCCGACGATCAGGCCGTCGCCGGCTACAATTTGGCTGCTGATGGCAATAACTCGCTTGCCGAGCAATTGGCAATGGTGGCGCGCCTGATCAAGATGCGCGCACAGCTTGGTCAGACGCGCAACATCTTCTTCGTCTCGCTCGGCGGCTTCGATACGCACGCGGCGCAAATGCCGGATACGGGCCAGCCGCGCTTGTTGCGCCGCATTTCGCGCGCACTCGGTTCGTTCTATCGCGCACTCGTGGAAATGGGCGTAGAGAACAGCGTTACCACCTTCACGATGAGCGAGTTCGCGCGCACATTGAATAGCAACGGCGATGGTTCCGATCACGGCTGGGGCGGTATCCAGCTGGTCATGGGCGGCGCGGTCAACGGCGGCAGCGCGGCGAGCGGTCGCCTGTATGGGACCTGGCCGGATATGACCTTGAATGGCGCCGACAGCTTTAGTCGCGGTCAGATGATCCCAACCACCGCGATGGATCAAATGGCATCGACGCTGTCGTCGTGGATGGGTCTGACCCCAACGCAGATCAACACCATTTTCCCGAACGTCGATAATTTCCCGACGGCGAATCTGGGCTTCATGTAGGCGTCTGCATCCCGAAAAAAGGGCGCGATTTATCGCGCCCTTTTTTTTCCGCTGGCGCTGGCTGAGCCGAGCAGATCAGGACACAGTTGACTAAACCCTGCCGGGCTCTGATCCAGATTTGCGTTGCCCTGAGCTTCGCCCCGGGTTGGCTTAATTCGCTCGGCTCTGTTTCAGCGCGTTTCCTGAGGTGTCGTTGGCGTTTGCCGTATCGAGTGTTGCGCTCATGGCGCATGCTCGGCGTGTACGACCATCGCATGAACCAAGGAGCGCGGCCTACTCCATCAACATCTGTTTCTGCAGCGGCGAGAGCTCGGGCTCAGGCTCGGGCGGACGCTCGTCGAGCGTAAGCGCTGAGGTGTCGATCACCGCAGGCTTGGCGCGCGGCGTAGGGTCGATGGGTCCGGTGTCGGTGGCGAGCGTGATGCCGCTCAAGTCGAACTGCCGAGCGACGGGTTTGGTCTGATCGCCCAGCAGCGTGCCCGGCGCGGCAAGCGTGATCGCAGAGGTGTCGATCTCGCGTACGATGCGCTCTTTCGGCGGCACGATCGGCGCCCCCACCGGCGCCAGCGATAACGCGTCGACCGCTTGCGCAGCCGTCGCCGCGCTTGACACAACGGGCGGGGGCGCCGCGGGAGGCATTGGCGTCGATACAGTCGCAGCCGGCGCGGCAGTTGTGCTGGCGTGCGCCGACGGCGCGGCCGCCTCCGGCGCATCGCCCATCACCGCCACCATGATCCCAGCGCCGCGCAGCACTTCTTGGTAGCGCGTTGCGGCCTCTTTGTTGAGTCCAGATTTGAGCACCGTTTTCGGCGCATCGAGAATGCCATCGATGCGCGAGGCATCGGTGCGGAACAGCTTGGCGAGGTTGTCGCGCACGGTTGTGCGATCGAAGCCGCTCAAGATCTTGCCGCGAAACACTATTTGGTAGGTTGTCTCGCCCATCGCTTCGCCCGATCTTGATGTACAGCCAAGGAGTATCCCGCAGCCGCGCGCGGTGGTGAAGTCCGACGTGCGTTAGCCCGTATATTTGCCCCGACTTCTTTGGCTGGAGGATTCCCATGAGTTTCTTGCGCATGCAGGATGTGGCGCTTAGCGATCAACGGGTTTTGATTCGCGAGGATCTGAACGTGCCGATCAAGGACGGCACGATCACCAGCGACACGCGCCTGGAGGCCGCGTGGCCAACCATTGCCGCTGCCGCAGCTGCTGGCGCTCGCGTCATGGTGACCTCGCATTTGGGACGTCCCAAAGAAGGTGTGTTCGACGCGAGCGCGTCGCTGGCGCCCGTAGCCGCATGGCTCAGCGCCAAGGCTGGCCGTGAGGTGCGATTGGTGCGCGACTGGCTGGGTGGCGTCGAGGTTGCGCCGGGCGAGATCGTGCTGCTGGAAAACGTCCGCTTCAACGTCGGCGAAGAGAAAGACGATCCGGCGTTGTCTCAGGCAATGGCCGCGCTGTGCGATGTGTTCGTGATGGATGCTTTCGGCACTGCGCATCGCGCCCAGGCGTCCACGCACGGCGTCATTCGTTACGCAAAGATCGCCTGCGCCGGGCCGCTGCTTGCGGCGGAGCTGGATGCGCTGGGCCGCGCGCTGGAGACGCCCGCACGGCCGCTGCTGGCGATCGTCGCGGGTTCGAAGGTGTCCACCAAACTGGAACTTCTGGGCAATCTCGTCGAGCGTGTCGATCAGTTGATTGTTGGTGGCGGCATTGCCAATACCTTCATTGCTGCGGCGGGGCATGCGGTGGGTAAGTCGCTGCACGAGCCGGACTTGCTCGATCAAGCGCGCGCCATCGTCGCCAAGGCCGCTGCGCGTGGCGCATCGATACCGCTGCCGCTGGATGTGGTCGCCGCCAAAGCGTTTGCAGCCGATGCGTCACATCGCGTTTGCGCGATCGACGCGGTCGCGGGAGACGAGTTGATTCTCGATATTGGACCAGCCACCGCCGCGCACTACGCAAGGCTGATCGCAAGCGCCGGCACGGTGGTGTGGAATGGTCCGGTGGGCGTGTTCGAAATGGATGCCTTCGGCGCCGGCACCCAGGCGCTGGCGCAGGCCATCGCAGCGTCCGACGCCTTCTCCATCGCCGGCGGCGGCGATACGCTGGCGGCCATCGAAAAGTACGGCGTATCCGAGAAGATCAGCTACATTTCCACCGGCGGCGGGGCGTTCCTGGAGTTCCTCGAAGGCAAGGAATTGCCGGCTGTCGCCGCGCTCAGCGCGCGCGCTTGATGTCGCTTTGCTGTTGCGTGCACCACATTGGAATCGAGACGATTTGTGCTGGCATAAGTCACGAAGGCGAAACACGCATGGCCTAGAACGGCGCGCTTCGATCTCTGAGTAGTGCGCTATGACTCGCAAGAAACTGACGCTGGCCATTCGTCACTCGTTGCTGTCGCTCGCCGTCGCCTCCAGCGCCGCCGTCGCGGAAACCGCCACGCGCGAGCCGCCGAAGCAATTCGATGCGATCGCCGTGCAGGGCGAGATTGTGTATCGCGATCGCACCGAGTCCACCGCGCCGGTGTTGGCGTACGACCTCGAATACTTCCAACGCTTCGAGCCGTTGACCGTGGGCGATATGTTGAAGCGCGTGCCGAGCGTCGCCTTCGTGTCGGACGTCCTGGAGTACGATGGCGCGCGACTGCGCGGCCTCGATCCGGGTTACACGCAGGTGTTGATCAACGGCAAGAAAGTGCCGGGGGCGGGCGATGATCGTTCGTTCTTTGTCGATCGCATCCCTGCCGAGTTGGTGGAGCGCATTGAGATCGTGCGCAGTGCCAGCGCCAATCGCTCCGGCGATGCGGTGGCGGGCGCACTGAATATCGTTCTGCGCGGTGCTTACGAATTCGATGGCGCCTACCTTCGCGCTGGTGCGCTGCATTTCGATGACGGCGAGTGGAAACCCACCTACGGCGGCATCGCCAGCGGCGAATTCGCGGGTGGACGTTTGCTCGGAGGTTTCAATGTGCAGGGCCGCTACAACCCGAAGCGCAAGCGCAGCGATCGCTTCGAGGAACCTGGCGGGGACTTTGTCGATGCCGAAGATCAAACCGATACGCGCGATGGCACCGACTACTCGGCGAACGCCTCGTACTCGCGCGAATTCGGCGATAGCGGCTTATTCACGCTGACTGGCGCGTATGTGCTCACCGATCGCACCGAGACCGAGAACTCGCTCGAATACAACGTGCCGGTTGCCAATCCGCGAAATCTGTTGTCGATCAACGACCAAGTGGTGGATATCGATCAGACCAATTACGTGCTCGCGGCAGATCTGGAAACGGAAGCTCTTGGCGGCAAGAACACGCTGGAGTTGAGCTACTCGGCGTTCGACGATGAGCGTTTCGACACCGAGGAAGAGACCGGTTTCGACGATGACGATACTCCGCCGTCGTTCGATGAGTTCGAAGGCGCGCGTGTTTTGACCGATGGCGACGATACGGAATTGGCGCTGTCGCTGGCGCACGCGCGCCCCCTTGGCGAGGCGACGCTCGAGTTTGGCCTGGATGTTCAGCGCAAGGATCGCGACGTCGAGATCGCGACCTCGGAGGTCGATACCGATGAGGAAGGCGAGCCGTTGCCGCCCTACGATGATTTCGACATCGCGCGCAGCCAGATCGATGAGCGTCGGCTCGATCCGTACATCATGCTGAGCGGCGGCGGCGATGCCTTTGATTGGGAAGCAGGACTGCGCTACGAGACCACAGACGTGGATGTGGGCTTCGACGACGAACGTGCCGACAACGACTACGACGTGCTGCTGCCGAGCGCGCATTTGAAGTGGAATTTGAGCGAGCTCGATCGCGTTACGCTCTCGCTCGCGCGTACCGTACGCCGTCCGAACTTCAACTTCATCCTGCCGCTGACGCTGGAGGAGGAGTACGGCGACAACGATTTCGTTGGCAACCCACTGCTCGATCCGGAATTAGCGTGGGGTATCGACGTCGGCTATGAGCGCCGTTTGGGTCGCGACGGCGTGCTCGGCATCAACGTGTTCTATCGCGACGTCAGTGATCTCATCGAAATCATCAACACCGGCGAGCCGAGCGCAACTGCACGCGACGACTACGAGGATGAAGTCGAGGAGTTTCTCGACGAAAATCCCGGCGCCAATCCGAATACGCCGGGCTATCCCGTTTTCGATCCCGACAGCTTCGTGTACACCGCCGACAACGTCGGCGATGGCGAGGTGTACGGCGTCGAGATTGACTTGTCGACGCCGCTGACCAGCCTCGGATTGCCGCACACAGGCGTGTTCGCCAATTACGCCTGGCTCGATAGCAATATCGAAGACTTCGCGGGCGAGCGCCGCTTCAACGATCAGGCGCGCTTCGTGTACAACGTTGGCTTCATCCACGATTTGCCCGACAGCGGCTGGAGTTTTGGCGCAAGCTATCGCAAACAAGGCGATGCTTTTTCGCGCTTGCTCGCCGAAGAAGTGCGGACCGAATACGGCGCCGATTTGGAGGCCTTTATCGAGAAGCGTTTCGGCACGCAGTTCTCCGTACGCCTGACCGGTTCGAATCTGCTCGATGCGTCGAAGGACGAGTTCTTCAATAAATTCGATACTGAAGCGGACCAGTTGGACCGCGATTTCGACGAGTTCGAGATCGAGACGGAGACCGCGGGCCCGGTGTATCAGCTGATCGCACGCTATGCGTTTTAAGGACGGATCGATGAGCAAATCGCTGATGGCGGCATTGGCGCTGCTGGCCTGCGGCGGCGTCTGCGCCGAATCGCCGCGCAGCGCGATTTTTCTGCATCCCGATGGCATGGGCGCAAACACCTGGGCAGCGCTGCGGCTGAAAGAAGTCGGGCCCGACGGGCGCCTGAATTGGGATCGACTGCCGCGGCTGGCGATTTACGTCGGCCCGATGCTCGACTCGGTGGCCGCATCCTCCAACGGCGGCGCAACGACGCATGCCTACGGCGTGCGTGCCGCGCTCGCCGACTTCGGGATGGTTGGCGGCAAACGTCCGGTCGCTGCCTCGGGCAAAGCCGAGAGTGTGATGCACGCGGCCAGGTCGGCCGGCAAAGCGATTGCGATCGTCAACTCCTCCAGCATTACCGAGCCCGGCACTGCGGCCTTCCTGGCTTCGGTTGCCGATCGCGACAATGAAACCGAGATCGCCGCGCAAATACTCGCGGCAAGGCCGGACGTGATTTTGGGCGGCGGCGAGATGTTCATGCTGCCCAAAGGGCAAAAAGGTCGCCATGGAAAAGGTGTACGCGAGGATGGTCGCAATCTGATCGCGGAGGCCGCCAAGGCCGGCTATCGCGTGGTGTACACGCGCGAAGAGCTGCGCGCTACGCCCCTCGATGGCAAGCCGCTACTCGGCGTGTTTGCCGCCGAAGCCACGTTCAATGAGTACGACGAAGCGGGTCTCGCCAGGCGCAAACTCGCCGCCTTTCAACCGCAAGCGCCGCGCTTCGATGAGATGCTGGCGGTCGCCCTCAGTCGCGTTCGCGATGCAAAAAACGGTTTCCTGATCGTCGCCAATGAAGAGGGCACCGACAACTTGTCGGGCGAGAACAACGCGCCGGCGACGCTGGAAGCGGCCGCCGGCGCAGACCGCGCCATCGGTCTGGCCTTGGCGGAAGCAAACGCCAATCCCGCCCTGACGGTCATCGTCGCTTCCGACTCCGACAATGGCGGCATGAACGCCACCGGCGACGATCTCGATGAGTTGCCTCGGCCGCTGCCGAAGCGAATGGAGAACGGCTCGCCGCTCGATAGCGACGATGGCAAACCGTTTCAGGCGGCGCCCGACGCACGTGGCGTGCGTCAGCCGTTTTATGTGACCTGGGCCTCGGGCGACGATATGGGCGGTGGCACTGTGGCCCGTGGCATCGGCCCAGGCGCTCGCTTTATCGAAGGCACGATCGATTCCACGGTCATCTATCGCGCGCTGTACGATGGGCTGTTTGCCGAAGAGCCAAAAGCCGAGCCATTGCCGCAGTCGCAGTGATCGAGGGCCCGCACCGCACTGCGGCCTGCCGCGATGCAGTGCAGCAGGCGCGGGCGGTCACTCGAAACCGTTGGCGAAAAGAGCATTGCTCGGCTGCACCTCGAAGGCACCGATGTCGACCGCGCCGAATCGTGGCAGCCCGCGCTGATCGGTTGCGAGTGCGCCTAGTGCGGTGCCGGCATCGATCGCTGGCGAACCGGCCAGCAGTGCGCGCGTTTCTGTTGGCCCGCCGTTGTTGCCGAGAGCGCCGAGCAGCGCGTCGACGAAGGTGGCGTCGGGCGTCACCGGCGCTTCCTGTTGTCCGAAGCTGCCGGGCCGAACTTGCGGCCACTGCAGATTGTTCGACCCACCTTGCACTGGATTCAACAGCGCCCATGGGTTGAAGGCATTGCCGCCAGTGTTGTCGAAAAACACGCTGTTGCGCAGCGTGATCGGTCGGCCAGCCGAATTGGCGATGCCGCCAGCAAAACACACGCTGCACGGCGCCCGATTGCCGGCGATCGTCAGGTTCTGCAAGAGCAATGCGGCGGTGCCCTGCAGATTCATGGCGCCACCCAGGCCATTTCGCGCCGTGTTGCCTGAGAAGGTGCTGTTGATGATCTCGCCACCGATCGCCACCGCGCCATGATCGAACAGGGCCAAGCCGCCAAAACCCACGGCAGTGTTGGCGCTGAACGTGGAGTCGCGAATCGACACAGGACCGCCCTGAATGTAGGCGCCGCCGGTGTGCTGATCGTTGCCTTCCTGCACGTTGCCGTGCAAAGTCGATTGCCAGATGCGCGTTGGGCTCTGCTGGTCGTAGGCGGTGGTAAATAACCCGGCACCGAAGGCGTTGTTGCGATTGGCGATCAGGCGCGTGCGGCACAGGCTCAGTTCACGCTCTGCGCCATCGATAGCGAGTGCGCCGCCGTTGCCGCCGTTACCGGGATTGCCGCCATCGCCGGTGGCCAGATTGGCGTTGAACTCGCTGTCGTAAAAGCGGATCTGCTGCGTGCCCAAGCTGTAAAACCCGCCGCCGTTGGCGCCACGGTTATCCTCGAAGCGACAGCGTACGCACGAGAATGCGCGGTGGCCGACCAGATACACCGCACCTCCGCCGCCATCCTGCGCGACGTCGATGGCGCGGTTGGCGATGAATTGCACATCGAAGACGAACAGTCCCACAGCACGCCAGGGCTCGCTGCCATGATCGTTGAGGATCGCGCCGCCGGAACGCGCGAACTGATCGCCGCTGGCGCTACGCGCATCGCCGTCGCGCAGCACCAGGTTCATCAGCACGATGTCGTAGTTCTGCAGCTGCGGATTGCGGATCTCGATCACCCGGCGCACCGAGCCGCCCGACAAGGTTGCTCCGCCGCCATCCAGCCGCACCGCGCGCGTGATGTGCAGGCTGGCGTCCAACGACAGCGTTGCCGAGCCGATGTTGAGACGCACATCCCCGCCAGCATCGAGTGCCGCCTGCAACTGCGTGCGCGACACACTGCCGGCACTGCCGTTGCCAAGCACCACCGGGCTGGATAAGGTCGGCGCGGTCGGGACATCGCAGTTAAAGTCCTGCGCGTTCAAGGTGGCGCTCAGCAACATGCCGACGATCAGCATCGGTCGCATCGCTCGAATCCTGATCCTGCGGAACACCGGATTATGTTCTCAGATCGGCCTGCCCGGCCAAATGCCGACGATCAGAAGACGCGCGCAATCGTGGTCCCATGTAAATTCGTGATCGTCGCCACAAATCGGCGCACCGCAGGATCGCGCGCCTCTGGGGCAATCCGTCGCAACACGATCAGCGCAGCGTCGATCAACTAAGGGCCGTGCCGTCGCCGGGCAGCAGAGACAGATGGAGTTGCATGCAAAGGCCGTCCGATGGATTTCAGGGCGGCGCGAACGATCCACGAATCGGGGCGAGGGCGGCACTCCAGGCCACATACCGTATCCCCGCGACGGCATGAAAAAGCCGGGTGGGCGAGGGCAGCCTGTGATCGACCCGACCCAGGTCAGGCCCGGTGACGGTCTCGGCGGGAAGGTCCATGTGTAACAGCCTTCGCGATGCGAACCGGTCACCGCCAAACCGACCATCGCCAAAGGCGTCAGACGCGTCTCCGTTGCGTCCCAGGAGAAAATTCTTTACCCAGTGGACGGACTAGTTCTCCCTTCTTATGCTGTGGTGACGAAAGCGCACCTGTTTGAGCACTTGATCAAACAGCTTGGGATTTCGAGGCCCGTTCGTAGGGGGTACCCATATGGCAAGTGCCTGTAGGAACAACGGTTTAGCGAGCGAATTGATGCGTTATGCACCGCGCCAACTTTTTTATACACCGCTTGCGGTGTACATCGCGCGTTGGGCGTCAATATGGAGCTTATGAAATGCGATTCTCTGAGTACTTTGAGCTAGAACGCCAACAAGCCTTCTTGGATTTTGTCGATATTCCGATGAATACGGACCTTCCCGTATTTGTGGATCCAACCGCTCTTCGGTCAATGAATTCAAAATTCGCACAGGAATGCGCATCCCTCATTCAGCATTTCTTCGAGACAATTCTTTCGCACATGAAATCCGGTCGAAACAAGGAGGCGGTCGCACTGCTGAGTTCGCTAAATGAGAGAAATGAGTTTCGTTTGGGTTACTCAAAAGGCAGGCCCAGGGGGCACGCTTTTGGAGCGAAATCCGCGGCGTCAGTTTGGGGTGCTTTGGCGAAGAGCGCAGCATCAACTTCCGGATTGCTAAGAGATCTAGAAGATAGTTGCCTGCTAATTGAAGGCGTGGGTCGGGACATGATCTCAGACGCCGTGTGCAACATTATTAGAGGGCCGCTAATTCGGTATACACAGTCCGCTTGCGGCTATTACGGCGTTCCACTCACTGCCGACATTCCAACTGGTCCAGTCTGGGACGTCAAGGCGGGAAAATGGTCCCAATCATTCTCCCCCTTGCCTATGACTACGAGCGGGAAAATAATATTGGTTCCTAAGATATTTGTGAGGCAGCGACTCAGCTATGAGATGGATGAATACTACAGGCACTACTTGTTGCCGGAAATGCAACGAGATGAGATGGAGAGAAAAACTGGCCTCGTCGAACTGCTTCGCGACGGTCGGAAACGAGTAACGAAAAAGAAGCTCATGGAGAATTATGGTGCTGACAAGTTGGCCATAATAAGGGAAACGCTAAAACATCCGCAGGCGTTGGATGATTATCGGGCCGCAAAGTCAAAAGATTCGTCACTCCCACTTGGCAATGCGAAATTGTCGGAGCTTGAGAATGCGCCCACCATTAATTGGGATAAAACTCTCTCAGAGCTGAAGAAATTGCCCGTCGGAAACGAGGCTGCAAGCCAATACGAGGACTTGATCGAAAAGATTCTTTCCGCGGCGTTTTATCCGTCACTCACGTACCCCACAAAGCAGCATGAACTGCATCAAGGCAGAAAACGCGTAGATATTACATACACCAATGAGGCGAAAACTGGATTTTTTGCTTGGCTCTCGTCCCATTACTCCTGCGCTTTCATTTTCGTAGAGTGCAAGAATTACGGCAGTGAACTCGGGAATCCCGAGTTGGATCAAATATCTGGGCGCTTTTCTCCTAGTCGGGGTCAGGTGGGTTTGTTGATATGCAGAAAATTAAAGGACAAAGCCCTAATGGAGCGGCGTTGTAAAGATACGGCGCAGGACCAGCGCGGATTCATAATAGTCTTGACGGACGAGGAGATTTTCGAGATTGTTGACGGAGTGAAGAGCCAAGTATTGCCTAGCGCTTACCCATTGCTGACGAGAAAATTTCGGCAGCTCGTGGATTGACGCCCAACTATGCGTTGGAGCCGACCGCGGAACAGGCTCTTGGCGCTGACCGTTGCTCTTCGTGCCGCGGCGACTTAACGCGGCGTTAGACATTCTTGGAGACCTATGAAACGCGAGATTCCCGCACCAGTTATAGGAGTCGTCGCTGACGTTGTGGCTGGGAGTGAGACTCATGCTTCTCTTGATAGCTTGTTTATGTACGCTGGATGCCCAGGAGACCCTCCGCTCGGAAGCAAGCATGTAAAGGCTTTGGCTTGGTTGCGTCGAGTGAACACCGCAGATCACACTCAGCCGTTGATGGTTCTTGGAAAGATTATCGCCTCTTACATGGAGGCCGAGGTGTTCCCTTGGGCCTCCGATGAGGATTTCGCAAAAGCAAGGAAGGCCCGGCTTGAAAGTGTCTTGGCTGGGAGCGAGCTTCAGTATGTGAAGGGTGGGAAAATTGCTGGTGCCGTCGGCACGCCGTCCCGAACTTTGGAAGAGATGATTCGGGCACGTGATCTCGTCTCTTTGAATTTTGAATTTGAAAGGGCACTCACGACGGTTGACGGTTCTCCAAGGGAAGCCGTCTCGGCGGCCTGCAATATATTGGAGTCCTTTTGCAAGATATACATACATGATGAGGCCCTTGAAATGCCTCAAAAGCAGGACTTGCAGCCTGTATGGAATGTGGTAAGAAAACACCTCGGATTGGATCCTTCGGTCGTAGCAGAGCGCGACCTTCAGGAGATTCTTTCAGGCATTTTCGCTGTGGTGAGTGGGATAGGAGCATTGAGGACCCATGCGAGTACTGCGCACGGATCGGGTAAAAGGTTATACAAGTTGGAGCCACGTCACGCGCGCTTGGCGGTCCATGCTTCACACACGCTGGTCCTATTTCTACTTGAGTCTTGGGTCCGTCGCAGGAATGTCTAACTATATGATCAAACCGACAGCGGAACAGGCTCTTCGCATCAACCGTGGCCCGGCGCGCCTCTGCGGCTTATCATGGCGTTAGCCGTCTTATCGGACTTTTGCACCTTGGAGGGGAAATGCTTGACGAGGCGCTGGAAAAATTACTTAACGAGGCCAAGACTGCCCGCGAACAGCTCAGGAAGGCACCTGGAAAATTTGTCGGAAGAGTCTATCGGCCCCTTGTAGGAGAGTATCTAAAAAACCTCGCGCAATGTTTGTTGAATAGGCAAATTGATGTTTTTGACGACACATTGCTGCTGCTGGAAAAGGACCGAATCGCTTCCGCGTGCACCGTAAGTCGAGCGATGATTGAAACTCACGCTATTGCAAATGAAATAGGGTGCGCACTGGAAAAAATCCTTACCACACGCACCGGGCGGGATAGTTCGGAGAACTGCCTAGAACGAGTCCTGAAGTTCACAAACAGCTCGCGCTTCAAGGAAACTGAGCAGAAAAAGTTGAGCAAGGGAATATTTCAGTTGGAGGATTTCACGTTCACGAAAGAAGCCGAAAACCGAATGCTTAATTCGCTCGCGTCCAGCGTGCACATAATGAATGCGCTCCGGACGTTGTACTCGGAAGAAATGGCGCACACTGGTGAAAAGGAGAGCCACTTTGAACTGTTGTATGACGGTTTGAGCGAATGGGTTCACCCTTCCCAGACCAGTGTATTCCATCACTATACGCCAGAAACGCACGTTATACCAACATCAGAGGGTAACATTGCGTTCCACAAAGGCGCAATGATCTTATGTGTCAGGGCGCTACATTTTATAACCCATGGATCGGCTCAAAAGAACTGGCTGGACGAGATCGCCGAAGAAATGTCCCGTAGAGATAGCATATAAAAGAGCCGGCTAACTATGCATCTATGGACTCCTCCCCCAAGTCAAGCGTTTTGAAGTTGATCGAATCGTTGAAGCTGGGTCGGTGCAGTCGTCTATTCGTCCTTTGATTG
>ERZ1066127.688-NODE-688-length-16068-cov-11.611503_pt1 | contig 16068 bp, 9 predicted proteins | sample MGYA00382774_ERZ1066127 | MGnify/ENA primary metagenome ERZ1066127 (study PRJEB33369, sample SAMEA5778357) | biofilm metagenome | biome: Industrial cooling water; feature: Water cooling tower basin; material: Biofilm | place: United Arab Emirates | collected... | reverse complement strand
CCATGAAACACACCGGCCTCGATTTCAAAAACCTCTCCCGCTGCGCCAGCAAAGGCCTCGACTACCTCAAAGACAAGCAGGACGACGAGGGCGGCTTTGGCTACTCCGGCAAGGGCCTGCACGGCGGTCTCGACTACCACACCCTCACCGGTGTCGGTGTGCTCTGCTTTCAAATGTGGGACAAAGGCAGCAGCTCGGAAGTGCGCAAAGGCGCCAAATACATCAGCAAAAACACCAAGCTGAAATGGGGTACGCCGCATGTCGATCTCTACGGCCACTACTACGAAGCACAGGCGATGATGAACCGTGGCGGCGAGGACTGGAAAAAATACAACGCCCTTATGCGCGATGAGGTATTGAAGAACCAACTGCCCGAAGGCACGTGGAAAAGCCCCGATGGCAAACTCCGCGCCGTGGGTGCCCAGTTCCAGGGCGGCAGCGCACAAAGCGTCTTCTACCGCACGGCCCTCTGCACACTCATGCTGGAAGTGTACTACCGCTTCCTGCCCGGCACCGGTTCCCACTGAGTGGCGGCGTCATTCCTGCCTGATGGCCCGTCAAGGCATGGGCAGGATTTCGGCAATTTCGAAGTCGATGATGCAAAACCTGCCCAACTGCGGCGAGTAGGTGATGTTCCGCGCCTCGGCATCACCATGGCGCACACCGAAGTCCCGTTCCAGCTCGGCAAAAAGTTCCCGCGCTTTGTCCCGCGATAGATTCGTCACCGGACTGCCGCAGTTGGTGCTGACAAAGTAGAGCTCCTCCGGATGCTCCTCCAGCAAGTGCGGGGTGTAAGGGCAACCGCGCTGCTCCAGCACCTTGAGCACAGCGACTTCGTTGGCGTAACGTTTGTCGGCATCGGTGCCGCGAAAGCGCTTGTGAACCCGACCGTTCCAGTCGATGCGTACGTGGGCACGGATGCCGTCTTTGAGATTGCGCATGATGTTTCGTTAGATGGAAAGTATGTAGCGGGCGGCGGTGAAATAGATCAGCATGCCGGTGACATCGACCGTGGAAGCCAACGAGGGCGAGGACACCACAGCGGGATCCAGCCGAATGGCACGCGCGCCCAAAGGTAGCATGGCGCCGAGAAGGGTGGAGGAAAACACTTGCATCAACAAAGCACCGCTCACGGTCAGAGCGAGACGTGCGTAGGTGACATCATCCTGTTGCTGGATCAGCGGCAGCAGGAAGTAAATGAAGGAGCCGATGGCCAGGCCCAGCGTCGCGCCTAACAGCAATCCGGTTTGCATTTCTTTCACGGCGATGCGCAGGGCGGTGCCTGGGCTGACCTCCCCCAGTGACATGGCGCGGATCACCATCGTCGCGGCCTGGCCACCGGAGTTTCCTCCCGCCGCCACCACCATCGGCAGAAACAGGCTGAGCACAAACGCCTTGTCCAGCACTTCGCTGAAACGATACATCACATAGCCGGAGCAGATCGAGACAAAGGCCAACACCACCAACCAGATCACCCGGCGGCGGAAATGGTTTTGCGCGGAGGTGTTCAGATAGCTCAACTCGGATTGCTCACCACCGATGGCGGCGAGTTTTTCAATATCCTCGGTGGACTCCTCCTGGAGAATTTCCATCGCATCATCGTAGGTGATGACGCCTAACAAATGATCGAATTCATCCACCACCGGCAGCACGATCAAGTCATACTTGGACAGCATGCGCGCGGCGGCTTCCTGGTCCATGGTCGCCAGCACCCGCTCATCGGCATCCTCCATGATGTCATGGATCATCGTCGCCCACGGGTGGAAGGCCAGATCACGCAAGCGCACTTTGCCCACCAGACGCCCCTGCTCATCCACCACAAAAATCCGCGACAAGGTCTCCGCGGAATCCTGGTGACGCCGCAGCACAGTGATGGCCTGTTTCACCGTCATGTCCGCGGTGATGCGACCGATGGCCGTGGTCATGCGTCCGCCAGCAGTCTCCTCACCATACTTGAGAAGGTTGCGAGTCAACTGCTCATCGGCAGGTCCCAACAGGGAAAAAAATCGCCGCTGGTTTTCCTCCGACACGATCTGGAAAATATCGACGCGGTCATCGTCCGATAGATTGCCGAGAATGATGCGCAACTGGGCTGGCTTGAAGTGCAGCAGCGCCTCCTCGATCAGTGTCCACGGCAGTTCACCAATGACGTCCGTGGCCAACTCCGGGCCTATCGTTTTCATCAGGAAATCGCGTTCCTCGTCATCGAGGTTCTCGTACTCGTGGGCCAGGTCGGCGTAGTGGATCTCACCTGCGGCGGACAGCAAGGCGGAGGCATCGCGCGCCTCGATCGCGAGCCGCAGTTTGTCCAGATCCGCCAATTCTATTTCCTCAGGCACCGCCGCCAGCATGCTCTTCCGGCACGCCAGCGGCAAGGGCAAATCCCTGATTTTCCGTGACCGTGTCGTTGTTTTGCATTGCCCATGCCGCTGCCGCAGGACTAATCTGCCCGCCGCATGAACATCGTTGCATTATTTTCCGGACAGGGCGCTCAAAAAGTGGGCATGGGCAAGGACTTTTACGAATCATCGGCCACCGCCCGGGCGATGATGGAGGAAGCGGACCAAGTGCTGGGCTTTTCCCTCACCAAGGTCATGTTCGAGGGACCGGATGAGGAACTGACACGCACCTCACGCTGCCAACCCGCGCTCTATCTGCACGGACTGGTGGCCATGACGCTGTTATCCGAGCGCATTTCCTCACTCACCATCGATGCCTGCGCCGGTCTCTCGCTGGGAGAATTCACCGCCCACGCCGCGGCGGGAACCTTTTCCTTTGCCGAGGGCCTGCGCCTCGTCGCCAAACGCGGTGCCCTGATGGAAGAAGCATGCCAGAACACCGAGGGCTCCATGGCCGCGCTGCTCGGTGGCGAGGTCGAGCAAATCCTCGCTCTTGCCGCGGAATGCAACGTCGATGTCGCCAACTACAATGCGCCGGGGCAGATCGTGCTCTCCGGTTCGGTGACGGGCATCGCCACGGCGGTGGAAAAAGCCAAGGATTTCGGCATCCGCCGCGCGATTCCCCTCAACGTCGCCGGAGCCTATCACTCGCGCCTGATGCAATCCGCCCAAGACCAATTGGCCGCGGAGTTGCAGCAGGTGACGATGCAATCCCCGCGCGTGCCGGTGGTGTGCAACTACGGCGCATCCGTCGTGAGCGATCCGGCCGACATCCGCACCATGTTGGAAAAACAAGTCACGGGTTCCGTGCGTTGGACCGAGTCCATCCAGCGTCTGCGCGCCATGGGTCACTCGCGTTTTATCGAATTCGGTCCCGGCAAAGTCATCGCCGGACTTGTGGGCAAAACGGACAAAGAGGCCCAGATCATCAGCATCGAGGATCTCGCCGGGCTGGAGGCAGCGGTGGAAATGTGGGGATAAAACCAAGGCAAATGAGCGAAAATGAAAAAAGTTCACTTTTTGCAAAATTTCTTGTTGCCAAATCGCCACATTGCTCCTAGCCTCCGCCCGCCCGAGTGAACGGGGAGCGGTAGCTCAGTTGGTTAGAGCGCCAGCCTGTCACGTTGGAGGCCGCGGGTTCAAGTCCCGTCCGCTCCGCCATTCGTTTGGGTTTCAACTGATTTGTTTTTGTTTTTCATTGTTTTTACAAGCGGCTTTCCGGCAACGGAAAGCCGTTTTGTATTTCACCTGCCGCTGCCGTAAGCGCCGATCACTGCTCCAGCGCAGTCGCGATCAAATGCAGCGCCATCGCTTCCTCCTCACTCACTTTGCTCCTGGAAAGAAGAGAGCCACTGGCATTCGCGATGTTGTTTGCGAGCAAATTCAGCGCCTGCGCTATGATCTGATACTCTTCCACCCCAAAGCCTGTGCGCAGCCTGTTTGCCGCATCCGCGAGAAATGAGAATCCGCCCTGCACCGTGATCGTGCCGACCAACGCTTTCACCGGAGCCAGGTCGGTTTCCAACAATCGAAGACTGGCCTGATGCACCATCCCCCGCGTGTGGGTGACAAAGTTCATCAGCGTCTGCACAAATTGCTGCATCTCTTTTCTGTCCATGTTCCCGTCGGCAGCAGCCACCATCAGGAATATGTGACCGATCATCTGCACAATCACATCCACGCCGGCCGCCATCGAGAGAGTGGGCGCACATGTGGCCACAATCACGCCATTCATCGAACAATACAGGTCGCGGGAAAACTGCGATCCATGTTTCACCGCATCAGCATACATTCCTTCCACCACCCCCGCGAACAACAACGGATTCGTGTGCACCAGGACCGTGAATCGATCCGGTATCCCCACATACAACGTTTGCTCCCCGAAATGTTTGTGCATCCCTTTCAGGTGCCCGTGCGATAAGAGGATGGCAGCCATCGTATCGCTTTCCGCCCGCGCAGCCATGATGGGTGGGCCATGATCGATAGGCAGACTCTGCCACTCCAGATCCGCGTGATCACGAAGCCAGTTTTGCAGGCAGGCCTCCTCCCACTGGGCGACGCTCATTCCCAACTCCGCAAAATTCTCCAGCGTCACATAAAAATTCCCCTCCGGTTGCACGATGGCATAAAACACCGTTAGAGAGCCATCCGCGCCGTCAAAAAACGGCCGCCGCACACAATGATGATCCGCTTCACTCGCAGAGGGTTGCAACAAGGGCACGCAAAAGGGCATCAAGTAGTAGGGAATCATGACACTCGACAGATAGGGAGACCGCTCCGGCACATCAAGGATAATGTCCACGCCTTTCCCACACTCCCCACCCCGCGTTTGGAAAATCTCAAAAAATTTCCACGACTCTCGAAAGTGATTGCCTAACTCCCCACTCCCGCTAGAGTCGCGACTTTCACTACCGTCACCTCCACCACCCTATCTTATTATGGAATACCTCATCCCCGCCCTCATCATCATTGCCCTTTTCGGCCTCCCCCTGGGACTGATGACCATCCTCTGCATCCGCAAAATTCAACCCGGTCGCGCGGGCCTCAAAACCGGCTGGGGCGGCTTGAAGGTCTCCTTCGATTGGATGATCCGCGTGCCCCTTCTCCAGAGCTACCACATCATGGACATTTCCGTGAAAAAACTGGAGATCACCCGCAAAGGCCAGGACGGCCTCGTCTGCAAAGACAACATCCGCGCGGATATTAGTGTGGCTTTCTACATCCGCGTCGATGCCACTCCCGAGAGCGTGCGCAAAGTCGCCCAAATGCTCACCCCCGAGCGCGTCTCCGACATGAGCCAGCTCCGTGAACTCTTCGAAGCGAAATTCTCCGAGGCCCTCAAGACCGCCGGCAAACAAATGGAGTTCCACGAGCTCTTCACCGAGCGCCTGCGCTTCCGCGATGAAATCCAAACCACCATCGGCAAGGACCTCGATGGCTTCCAACTCCAGGACGTGGCCATCGACTACCTCGAACAGACCCCCCTCGAAAACCTCGACCCGAACAACGTGCTCGACTCCGAGGGTATCAAGAAAATCACCGAGATCACCCAGCGCGAGCGCGTGGTCGCCAACGAGTTCACCCAACGCGCCCAAGTCCAGGTCGAAAAAGAAAATGCCGATGCCGACATCGCCAAACGCGAGCAAGTCCGCCGCAACGAGGAGGACACCGCGAAGCAAAACCGCGCCATCACCGAGATCCGCGCCAATGAAGAGGCCGAGTCACGCAAAGTCATCGAGGCCCGCCGCAGCGAGGTCGAGTCCAAGCGCCTCGAAACCGAGGAAGCCATCCACCTCCGCACCGAGGACATGAACCGCGCCGTGCAAGAGCGCAGCTATACCGTGCGCAAAGAAAAAGAACGCCTCGAGCAAGAAGCCATCCAGGAAGGTGAAGAAGCCAAAGTGCGCCGCGAACGCACCATCTCCCTCGCCAGTATGGAGAAGGAAGTGAAAATTGCCGAAGCCGCCGTGGAGGTGGAACGGAAACGCGCCATCGTCGTCGCCGAACAAAAAACCGTGGTCCAGCAGGAAGAGGAGAAAACCAACATCGAGGCCCGCATGACCGCCGAGCGCGTGCGCGACGTCACTCTCATCGAGGCCGAGATGCTCGCCAAAAAAGACCAGGTCGAAAAAGTCGTCGCATCCGAGGCCCAGAAGGAAGCTGAGAAAAACCTCGCCGAGGCTGCGAAGATCAAGCTCATCACCGACGCTGAAGCCCGCAGCCAGGCCGCCCTGCGCGAGGCCGAACGCCTGCAAACCATCGCCGAGGCCGAGTCTCTCGCCAGCGAGAAACGCCGCCACGCCATGGAGCAGGAAGCCGAGGGTCTCGCCGCCAAGGAGGCCGCTCCCGGCCTTGCCGAGGCCAAGATCATCGTCGCCAAGGCCAACGCCCGCCTTGCCGAGGCACAAGCCGTGCGCGAGAACGAGGCCGCCGTCGCCTCCGGCATCGAGGCCAAGGGCAGCGCCGAGGCCAAGGCCATCGAGGAAAAAGCCCAGGCCATGAAACTCCTCCACGAGGCCGGCCAACAGCACGAGGAATTCCGCCTCCGCCTCAACAAGGACCGCGATGTGGAACTGGCCGCCATCCAGGTCGAGCGCGATATCGCCTCCGCCCACTCCGGACTCGTCGCCGAGGCGCTCAAACACGCCAAGATCGACATCGTGGGCGGCGAAAACGACTTCTTCGAGAAAATCGTGCGCTCCGTCACCCGCGGCAAAGCGGTGGACCGCATGATGACCAACAGCGCGACTCTCACCGACATCAAGAACACCTTCTTCGATGGCGGCTCACCCGAGCAATTCAAGGCCCGCCTCTCCCAGTGGGTGGCCGATTTCGGCATCCGCACGGAAGACGTGAAAAACCTCACCATCGCCGCCCTCATCACCCGCATGATCGCAGGCAGCAAGGACAGCGCCCTGCAGAGCATCCTGCACAGCGCCATGGAAACCGCGCGCGATGCCGGCCTCGCCGATGCCAAGGCCGCTGACGTGCTCAACCTGAAATAAGCGCTCTCTTCCCGCCCCGCGGGCCATCAAGCCACCGCCCTATGCCCGAAGACCCTCAAGCGCCCACCGCAGCGGTGGCGAATGCCCCCAAGGCAGACGCCGCCGCTGAAACACTGGGCAGCGCCACCTACGAGATCATCCGCCAGCGCCTGAACGCCCAAGGCGAAAATCTCCATGCGCGCATGGCCAAACTCAATGACCGGCGCTCGGAAGTGTTCGGCTCCATCGAGGCGAAACTGCTCCAGGCCGATCGCATCGTCACCCAGCACAACTGCACGCCGCGCGATATGATCCAGCTCGGCGTGGACCGCTTCCTGTTTGCCTTCAATGTCCGCTTCGGCCTCAAAAAGGAAATGGAACTCTCCGATGTGTTCGCCATCTATCGACGCGATCCGGACACCGGAATTTTCACCGAGGAACCCCTCGATCCCATCAACGACCCGCGCTTCATCACCGACTTCAAGCGCCTCTACAACGTCTATGAACGCTCTTCCTTCCGCAAGTTCACCGTGCGCGAGGGCAAGCTCTTCATGAAGTTCGGCACCGGCACCGCGCTCAGCGACTTCGCCGTCTTCGCCTGGGAATACAACGATGGCAACCTCAAGTTCCTCGATGGCCGCGCCGAGGCGGAATACCGCCGCGTCGGCTTCCCGCCCGCCCACGAGTTCCGCTGGATCAAGCCCGACCGCGAAGCCTATCGCTACGGCGACCACTCCCACATTTCCATCCAAGATCGCGTCTTCATCGAGTGCATCGGCGGTGATTTCACCGTCAAGGTCGAGGACAATACCAAACTCGGCGAAGGCATTTACCGCGAACCGGTGGAGGATCGCCACCAAAAGCTCGACGACGCGGAAATCGAATACGCCACCGTCCATCACCTCATCCTCCTCAAGGTCCGGCCCTATAAGGAAAAGGATTTCCGCTATTTCATTTTCAACGAGAAACAGCACACCGTCGTGCGCGTCGATTCCATCGGCGAGTCCTGCGTGCTGCTCCCGGAAAGCCACGGCCTGATGTTTCCGGATGGCTACTACCTCGGCACCGGCGAGTTGAAACGCTTCGAGTGCCGCATCGGCAACATGCAGATCGAGCGCATCATCCACGCCCCCAATGGCGAGGACGTGCTCTACGTTTTCTACAACCGCAGCACCGGCGACTACGCCCTCATGCCCTACCGCCTCATCCAGCAGCGCGTGGATGAACGCATCACCTGCCACGGTTTCTCGCTGTTCCCGAACGGCAACCTGCTGCTCTTCCGCGCCGATGCCGAGCCGCAGAAACACCACATGATCCAGCTCCGGCAGACGCCCTATCACATGCCGGGCTTCGAGCCCCCGGGCCGCCGCGATGCCTTTCTCTACCAGGTCGGCAATCGTGACGTGGTCCGCTGTCTGGCCGAGTGCAATGAAATCCTCACCCTCATCCGCCGCGAGGAGCCCTATGCAGAACTCTACACCGACCTCGTCCGCCGCAGCCGCTCCATCCTCGACACCTACCCGTGGCTGAACCATGCCGATGGCTTTGAAATCGATGCCGCCCTGCGCGCCGTCGCCGAGGCCGCGGATCGTGCCGTGGATGAGTTTGACCGCGTCACCCGCATGCGCCGCGAAGCTGTGGACCGCGTCACCAAGGCCCGCAAGGACTGCGATCTGCGCATCCAGGAAATCCGCCGCGCCAACTTCGGCACATTAAACGACTATGTCGTCAATCTCGCCGCACTGCGCATCCTCCGCGGAGAACTCATTTCCCTGCGCGAGGTCCGCTACGTGAACGTCAGCGAGATCGAGGTGCTGGAAACGCAAATCGCCGGTGAGACGGAAACACTCTCCGGGAAATGTGTGGACTTCCTGCTCCTGCCGCAGTCGCTGGAACCCTACCGCGCCGCCGCCGCCCAGCACCTCGCCGCCGTGGAGCAGGTGCGCACCGTGGCCGAGGGCAAAAAAATCGAAGATGCCGCCACCAAGGAAGGTGCGGAACTGGAAATGCTCATCGAGGTTGTCAATGGCCTGCGCATCGAGGACGCCACCCAGACCACCCGCATCATCGATGGCATCACCGCGGTCTATTCCACGCTCAACCAGGTCCGCGCCGCCTTGCGCAACCGCCTCTCCGAGCTGGCCGCCACCGAGGGTGCCGCGCAGTTTGCCGCGCAGATGAAATTGTTAGGCCAGGCCGCCTCCAGTTATCTCGACCTCTGCAACACCCCGGCCAAGTGCGATGAATACCTCAACCGCCTCTCCGTCCAGATCGAGGAACTCGAAGGCCGCTTCGCCGGGTTCGATGAATTCACGGCGAGCCTCGCCGAGCGCCGCACGGAGCTCTACGAGGCCTTCGAGCAGCGCAAGGTCGCCCTCGTCGAGGAACGCAACCGCCGCGCCAACTCCCTCTCCACCGCCTCCGAGCGCATCCTCAAGGTCATTTCCAATCGCCTCGAGGGCTTCAAGAGCCTCGATGAAATCAATGCCTACATGGCATCGGACATGATGGTGTCGCGCATCCGCGAAACTATCGCCCAGCTCCTCGAACTGGGCGATGCACCCCGTGCCGATGGCCTCGACTCCAAACTCAAAAGCACCCAGCAGGAGGCCGTGCGCCGCCTCAAGGACAGACAGGAACTGTTTGCCGAGGGCGAAAATGTCATCCGCCTCGGCAAACACCACTTCAATGTCAGCACCCAGCCGCTCGATCTCACCATCGTTCTGCGCGAGGGCGTGCAGCACATTCACATCACCGGTACGCAATATTTCGAGCCCATCACCGATGAGGACTTTCTCGCCACCCGCGATGTCTGGGACCAGGAACTCGTCTCGGAAACGCGGGAACTCTACCGCGCGGAGTACCTCGCCGCCCAGATGCTGAAAGAGGAAGACAAGCTCCCCGCGAGTCTCGGCAGTCAGGCAACGGCCGCTACCGCATCCGAGGAAATTCTCGAAAGCGTGCGCGCCTTCATGAGCACACGCTATGTCGAGGGCTACACCCGTGGCATTCATGACATCGATGGCGGCATTCTGCTCCTGGCGTTGGTCACCACCAAGCGGGCCCTCGGTCTGGCCCACGCCCACCCGGAGGCCCGCGCGCTGGCCCTGGTATGGTGGCACCGGTTCTGCCCGCAGGACACGCGTGAATTGTGGAGCTCCAAGCTCAGCTCCTTCGCCCTGCGCAACAGGCTTTTCCCCGGCGACCCGATCCAGGGCGAATACATCGCCGCGCTGCAATCGCTGCTCCGCGAGTTCACTACCGCCACCGCGCTCTATCCCGCCCATCGCGCCGCCGCTGCGGGAGAATACCTGTTTCACCAACTCATCGCCGGCTTCCCCGCGGCCGTCACCCGCGAGGCGGATGACCTCGCCACCCAGTTCACCCGCCAGGTTTCCCGCAGCGGTGCGGATGCCGCTTTCCGCGACAGCCTCACCGCGCTCAGCGCCCACCCCACCAGCCAGCTCGCCTTGATTCGTGATTGGTTGCGCGGCTTTCTTTTCACTTCCACCGCAGCCGGCACCGCTCCGGATTTCCTCTACCTCGAGGAAGCCGCCGCCCTGCTGTTCTGCGGTGAGGAGCTCCAGCGCGCTTCCGTCCAGGCCCCCACCAGCCAGAAACTCAGTGGCTTCAAGGGTGCCCACCCGCGCTTGCAAGGCGGCGAATATTCCTTCGAATACTACCATTTTCTCGAACGAATCCATCATCACGAGCAACAGGTCGTCCCGCGCTTCGAGTCCTTTCACCAACTGAAACAAGCCCGCATCCAGCAGGAACGCCAGTTGCTCCGCCTCAATGAGTTCAAGCCCCAGGTGCTCAGCTCCTTCGTGCGCAACCAGCTCATCGATGACATTTACCTGCCCCTCATCGGCGATAACCTCGCCAAACAAATCGGTGCCGCCGGTGACCAGCGCCGCACCGATCTGATGGGCATGCTGCTCGTCATCTCCCCGCCCGGCTACGGCAAAACCACCCTGCTCGAATACATCGCCAGCCGCCTCGGCATCGCCTTCATCAAAATCAACGGCCCCGCCCTCGGTCACAACGTGGTCTCGCTCGACCCCGAAGAGGCACCGAATGCCGCCGCCCGCTCCGAGGTGAACAAACTCAACCTCGCGCTGGAAATGGGCGACAACGCCATGATCTGCGTGGATGACATCCAGCACTGCAACCCGGAGTTCCTGCAAAAATTCATTTCACTCTGCGATGGCCAACGCCGCATCGAGGGCGTATGGCGCGGACGTAGCAAAACCTACGATCTGCGCGGCAGAAAAATCGTCGTCGTCATGGCCGGCAATCCCTACACCGAGACCGGCACCCGCTTCCGCATCCCGGACATGCTCGCCAACCGCGCGGACACCTACAACCTCGGCGACATCATCGGCAACAGCGCCGCGGCCTTCAAGGCCAGCTACATCGAGAACGCCATCACCTCGAACGCCGCCCTCTCCGCGCTCGCCCACAAAAGCCAAAAGGACGTGCGCAGTTTCATCCGCATGGCGGAGACAGGGCAGCGCGAAGGCATCACCTTCGAGGCCAGTTACACCTCCCGCGAAATCGAGGAAATCCTCTCCATCCTCAAAAAACTCGTGGCCATCCGCGACGTGGTCCTGCGCGTGAACCAGGAATACATCCACTCCGCCGCCCAGGCCGATGAGTTCCGCACCGAGCCACCCTTCCGCCTCCAGGGCTCCTACCGCAACATGAACCGCATGACGGAAAAAGTCGTGGCCATCATGAATGAGCAGGAAGTGCGCTCGCTCATCATCGATCACTACCGCGGCGAGTCCCAGACCCTCACCACCGGCGCGGAGGCGAACTTTTTCAAGTTCAAGGAAATCATCGGCGACCTCACCCCGGAGGAGCAATCCCGCTGGGACGATATCAAGCGCACCTTCCAGCGCAACACCATCGCCAAAGGCGCGGGTGGCAGCGAGGACCCCGTGGGTCGCCTCGTCGCCCAGCTCCACGGCTTCCAAACCGGGCTCGATGGCATTCGCGAAAGCATCACCGGAGCCATGGCCCGCAGCCAACCACCCCCGCAGATCCACCTCGACTTCGCTCCTATCAGCCAGGCCATCGAAAAACTCCGCGCGGATATCCCCCGCACCGCGCCGGACCACCCCCAGATCCGCAGCGTGCTTCACGAGCTGGAAATGCTCCACAGCACTCTCGCCACCCTCAAGGATCTCGCCGCCCGCCAGCGCGAGCACCTCGATGACGCCCGCCGCCTGCTCGAAGAACGCGCCCGCCAGGGATCCGTGGAAATCGAGGTCACGCAAGAGCTTCTCGCCAACGAATCCGCCTTCCTCGAACACTTTCACAAAGCCATCGCCCAGGCCAAAGAAGCGAAACGCGAGCCGCAAAGCTCCAGTGAAATACCCAGCCCCACCCCATCATCATGAAACGAATCATCAGGCGCGTGCAGTCGCTCAACGAACAAGCGGCACAACTCACCGCTGCCGCCGGACAGATCCCCCAGCGCGTGGCCGAAATGCGCGAAGCCGTGAAAGCCACCACCGGCGAACTCCAGACGCTCAAGTCTGACATCCAAGTCAACATCGCCGACTTGCAAATCGAACACGATGACGACATCGGCAACGCCTTGGTCGAAGTGGCGGGAAACGCGGCCGTCTTCACCGAAGCCGGATTTTTATTGGACGGCCTCGACGTCGAAATCAGCCCCATCCAGCGCATCATCGTCACACTCAAGCGGCAGAAGGACGTGGACATCGGGAAACTGCAAGAGCTGATTCAGCAGCACAAGGAACAAGCCACCATGCGCTCCCTGCTCTCCGCCCTGTTCAAAGCCCGCACCATGGTGGACAACATCGAAATTGATGGTCTGGCATACGACAAACTCATCATCGGCATCGGTCCGGTGCCCACCATCCGGCTGAGTTGGCGCGATCGCACCACAGGAAAATCCACCGCGCCCGCCTGGCAACCCACACCTTCACCCAAGTTGGAGGCATCGGGAGGATTTTTCGGTTCCAGCTCCGTCACTCCCTTGAGCTCCCGGCCCAGCACGTCCGCGCCAGCAGAAGCAGAGGAAACCTCTGCCCCGCGCACAGTGACACCGCCTCCCCTGCCACCGCCCTCTGCGGATCCGCTGGCCCGCTTCAAAGTCATGCCCCAGCTGCGCCGCACGGAAGATTCCTGACACTGAGGGAGCACGAACTTCAGTCCGCTGCCTTTCCAGAATGGGCGATCGGATCAAGTCGTTTCTCTTCAAGGCCAAAGGCCTGAAATAGATCAGTCCCGCTGAGCGGGAGCAACAACCCAGGGGGCATACTGCCTCAATTTTTTCAAGCCCTGAGGGAGCGATACCATACGATTGCCAACATTGGCTCGCCCCTACAGGGCTCTTGATTCCGGGAACACCCGCACCCAGGGCGTTGCTCCTGGGCTGGTATGTTGCGCACCGTTGGTGCTGTAGAATTCCCGAATCCTGAAAGTCATTGCCCTTGAGTCCGCATCAAAATAATGCAGAGATCCATGATCGGTGACTTTCCACGATGCACGAGCAGCAGGAAAGTTACCCGCACGCTTCTAGGGCGGCAACCTGCCGCCTCTGCCCGTGAGTGATCAAAGCGCCGATGCTCTCAGCAGCCCCAGCGGCATGACAAGCGCCGTGTTCCATCACCGGAACACACGTTGTCTCACCACCCGCCTCCATACGCATTCCCCCAAAAAACAATGAGGCCGGACCGAAGCCCGACCTCAAGGAGAGAAACCAATCTCAAATAATCAGAAGCATTAGTTGCGGCGACGACGCAGCAGAGCCAGTGCACCCAAGGCACCCAGCAGCGAGGTGCTGGTTTCTGGGATGGGCAGAGAAACGGTATTCCAAGCGGGACCGACACTACCATCAGCAGTTCTTGTTCTAAAGCTGTAATTATTGTAACCGCCTAAAAGGACCGTGCCGTCACCATTGTTGAAACTCACGGTGTTAGCTGCCAAATTATCCCATTCAGCCAAGAATGTTTGATTCAACTTCATTACAAAAACTTGTGTTGTTGCAGACATAGCTGCAGCGTTAGCTGCATTAGCCACAAATACGTAGATGTTCTTGTTTTCAAATTGGCTTCCAGCGATTTGGACGTTGGACGGCATAGCAGCCGTGGCAAAACCATTGGCACCGAAGTTAGCTGCGGTGAAGCTACCAACGTTATTTCCAATTCTCACTAAGCTACTGTATAGGCTAGACGCACTAGTAGCAGATTGAACTTGAGAATCGGTAATCGAGAAATAACCAAATGTCATGAAAGCTTCAGTAGTGTTGAAACCTCTTGTAGTAACAGCCGCGCCCGGAAGTCCATCAGCCTCTGTGATACCAGTGGAAATATCACCAAGGGCATTACCCACACTAACAACTGCTGCATTGGCAGTAAATAAGCATGCGCAAAGACTAACTATGCATGTTAACGATTTTAATTTCATATTGTGTTGTGTATTATTATTATTTTAGCTAATTAGAGGGATGAGAAAACTGTAGGATCTGGCACGTGGGTCAAAGTTTTGAGAGCGCCTTTATTAGTAAACAAATATCCACTTGTGAAAGCTGTTGGACCAGTAAAGTTGAATCCTGGATCAATCCAAGCTTGGTCAACACCATCATTGTAATAAAGGTTTGTACCGAAGCCACCAGTGCCGTTAGGGAATAAAATCAGATCTGCCAGAACTGGACTACCATCAACGGAAGGAGTTACTTGGGTCTGCAAAGTACTAGAATCGAGCGTATTTCCAGCTGGATAAATTGCACCGAAGTAATTATCTCCGGCAATAGCAACAAGTTTAGTCGGAGTTTTCTTGACCTCACCTGTAACAACCAAATCTTTATCTGTTCCAGCCACCCTTCTAACAAGCAAGGCATCGGTGTAAACAATTGGAACATCAGCAACAAAGTTGAAGCCAGGATCAATCCAAGCTTGATCCACACCATCATTGTAATAGAAATAAGTATTGAAACCCCCGAGTCCGTTCGGCACAAGAATTGTATCACATGCAGCAGTGCTGCCATCAGTACTGACAGTCAAACCCACCTGATTGGCAGCGCCAAAAATTTCAGCAACAGTAGGAGCCTTGCGCAAATTTAAAACAGTAGTGTTTGGTGTAACCACACCACTAACATCTTGAGGAGTCGTCAACTCAGTCGCCGTCCAAGATGTAATTTCCTGAATAGTGCCATCAGGCAATTCAAGAATGTAGGTAGCGCCAGCGGTGAGCAGGGTTGTGAAATTCGCACCAGCAACTGTGAGCTTGTCAGAAGCTTCGCCAGTGATCACACCAGAAAATACTGTGGGTGAGTGCACAGTAAGACCCACGAGATTAGTGATATTTGGCTTAAGCGTTTCCGTGACATACCCCACAGGTGTGGTAGTGGCGGTTGTGGCGTAGAGAGCACCTGGGGCAAGCAGAGCTACTGCCAGGGCCGTAAGGATTGTTTTTGGTTTCATATGTTTTTGAGATTGGTTGTCTTTTGGTTTTTTTGATGGTCTGAAATCCACTTGCGACTCCTTCACCGGCAACTGCGTTTCCACTGTTACGAGTGAGATCGGCGCGAAGCTTTTCTCAGATGACGAAGACATAAAAACCCAAATGCAGCAGGACCGCAAGAAAAAATCTCACTTGGGCGAAAAAAAGTTTGAGAGCCACACGCGAAAATCTCAAAAACCTCAAAAAACCTTGATCTATCAAGGGGGAAACGCATGACAAAATGTGACAAGCATTGTGACAAATGGCACTTTGGGGGCCCAAATACGGCTTTGGGAAGCCCATAGGAATCGATTCAATTGTGTTTTGTGCAAAATTTTATCCCTTCGCGCCTCTGATCACGAGTGCCGGCATCGACAGCGCAAAAATGAATCGTGTAATTGGATGCGTTGTATTTTACGACAGGTCTTGAGCCTGATGCCATGCACAAGGCCATGCATCGAAAAGCGCAAGTGTGGATGGCAACCGCATCGCATGATGAAGCGTCGCGTAAAAGGCCCGCCTCACGCGATTTCGCCTGTTGGGACGCATGGATTTTTCCATACGGCAGTCCCACGACTTCACCGTGGGCTGCTCTGAGACGTCCCGTTGGGACAAAAGATAGAAGATCGGTCCCCGAATCCTGAAAGGCAGCGGACTGAGGTCCAATGCCTTTAAGGATTGAAGATCAGATAAGGTCGTTTCTCTTC
>ERZ1066127.687-NODE-687-length-16078-cov-12.766773_pt1 | contig 16078 bp, 13 predicted proteins | sample MGYA00382774_ERZ1066127 | MGnify/ENA primary metagenome ERZ1066127 (study PRJEB33369, sample SAMEA5778357) | biofilm metagenome | biome: Industrial cooling water; feature: Water cooling tower basin; material: Biofilm | place: United Arab Emirates | collected... | reverse complement strand
CAACTACCAAGTGATGAAGAACCTGCACCTGGGTGCCACCATCATTGGCCAGTCGCGCGCCTTCACACAAGACAACAATGTGCTTGTAATGCCAGGTTATACCTTTGTGAACGGTTATGTGCGTTACCAGTTGAATGGCAACATTTCGGTAGCTTTGAATGGCAACAACATCTTCAATGCCTTGGGAATTACCGAAGCTGAAGAAGGTGGTATCACCGACAACCAAGTAAACCTCGTGCGTGCCCGTCCGATTACTGGTCGCACCATCGGTTTCTCGGTAGCTTACCGTTTCTAAGAGCAGCACATCACCCCCTATGAACCACCAAACCAATATTTGGATTGCACGTGCCAGCCTCGGTCTGGCACGTGCTTTTGTTCCCGAAGGTATATTGGCTTCGGAACAAGCGGTTGACAATTACCAACGGGTTTGGGCCCGCGATGGCATCATGGCCGGGGTGTATGGTTTGCTGGTGGGTGACCATGCCCTTGTTGAACAATTGAGGCTCACTTTGCTCACATTGGCAAGGAAACAAGCGCCTAACGGACAAATACCTTCGAGTGTAGGTTTGGGGAATGACAGTGTGGTTAGCTATGGTACTTTGGCTGGTAGGGTCGATGCTTCGTTGTGGTGGCTCATTGGTGCAGCACTTTTGTCGAGGCAATTGAAAGATGCACATTTTGCCTCGCAAGTTGCCCCAACTGTAAGCAAACTGTTGGCATTACTCAAGGCCTGGGAATTCAACCAAGCCGATTTGTTATATACTCCCTTGGGGGGCAATTGGGCCGATGAATACGTTACCCACGGACATACGCTTTATGACAATGCCCTGCGGGTGGGGGCCATGCAACTGGTGTCGGCCGCCTGGCCCGAATATTTGTCAAAAGCCGAAACCAAACGAGTAACCAAAAAGGTAGCAGCTACCTTCAGTATCCAGGACAACGACCACCGATACCACCGCGAGGCCTTCGAACGCCTCCCTAAGCCGCTGCCATCGTATTGTTTCGCTGCTTGCGGGCCACAGGGTTACGATGTGCGCTGGGATGCCATGGGAAATGCCTTCGCCCTGCTGTTTGGGGTCAATGAGGACGCAGCAGGCATTGCCCAGCAGGTAGAATGGTTCCTCGCCGAACATCCCGCACAACTGGTTCCTGCTTTTTGGCCGGTGATAGAGCCGGGAAGTGCCGACTGGCCCTTGCTGGCCGACCAATTTACCCACCGTTTCAAAAACCATCCGCACCACTTCCACAACGGCGGCAGTTGGCCCATTGCCACTGGCTGGTTGGCTTTGGGCTTGGCCATGCATGGTTACCACACCATCGCCCAAAAACTACTCGATCAGCACTGCAACCTGCTCCAGAAAAACCTTGCCTCCGGCGTTTTTGCCGAATACTATGCAGGCAATACGGCCGAGCCGGGCGGTGTTGCACCACTCACTTACAGTGCCACCGGCTTGCTGCTCATGGCATTTGCAGTTGAATCAAAACCAGAAACCATCAAAGCATTCTTTCAATGATTGGCGACGTTATTGGTGTTAAACCTGCCTACCTCGAAACTGGCAAACAAATCTTGGCCCTGCTGCCTGAGGCATTCCTGGCCAAGCGACGCATTGTTCAGATAGCCGGAGAATCGGGAAGCGGCAAATCGGTAACGGCAGTGAGTATACAGCAGTTGCTCTTGGAGCAAGGAGTAGATGCATACATCTTGCACCAAGACGATTATTTTCACTTGCCACCTGCTTCTAACCACCAAAAAAGGGTGGAAGACCTCAGCTGGGTTGGTCCACAAGAAGTGAAGCTCGATTTGCTTGCCGCCCATCAAGATGCCTTTTTGCGCGGTGAAAACCGCTTGGAAAAGCCCTTGGTTGACTACCATGAAAATCAAATTTTGTCGGAAGTCGTGCGCCTCGATGCCTACCAGGTATTGCTGGTGGAGGGCACCTATGTTTTTGAGGCCGGACAAGCCGATTTACGCATTTTCATGACCCGCGATTACCGCCAAACCCGCCAAAACCGCGAAGACCGGGCACGTGAAGCACCCAGCGATTTTCTGGAGCAAGTGCTCGCCATCGAACACCAAATCATTCAAAAACAACGCGAACAGGCCCACCTTTGGGTGCTGCAAGATTATTCGGTAAAAACCATTCAAATTCCCACATGACCAAACGCAAACTGAGCTTCTGGCAAATATGGAACATGAGCTTCGGCTTTTTGGGTGTTCAATATGCTTTCGGACTCCAACAAGCAAATATGAGTCCGGTTTACCGCTACTTGGGTGCCGATGAAGCCCATATCCCCTACCTCTGGCTGGCGGGACCCATCACCGGTCTCCTGGTACAGCCCATTGTGGGTGCTTTGAGTGATAAAACCTGGCATCCCTTTTTGGGCCGTCGTCGTGGTTTTATTTTAATAGGCGCCATACTCACCAGTTTGGCCTTGGTACTCATGCCCCATTCGCGCATGTTGTGGCACGCGGCCGCTTTGTTGTGGTTGCTCGATGGAGCAGCCAATGTCACCATGGAGCCTTTCAGGGCCCTCATTGCCGACAAACTCGATGAAAGCCAGCGGCCCTTGGGCTTTTCTATCCAGAGTTTGTTTGTGGGATTGGGACAAGTTTTAGCCAATCTCATGCCCTTTATTTTGGGTTTTCTGGGCTTTTTAAGCAGTCCGGATGTGAGCGGTTCCGACATTCCCCTTTTTGTGAGGCTATCGTTTTACGTAGGTGCCACCACCATTTTGCTGGCTGTTTTGGTAACCGTTTTGAGTACCCGCGAGGAGCCTCCATCGGCCGAAGAATTGGCTGAACCCAAAAAGGCTGGGCTTGCAGCTGCTTTTGGCGATGTAGTTACAGCCATCCGCGAAATGCCTGCTGGCATGAAGCAGTTGTGGTGGGTTAAATTTTTTACCTGGATGGCCCTGCCGCTCATGTGGCAGTACTATGGTTTGGCCATTTCGCGCCATGCCTTTGGGGCTGCTGAGGCTGGCATGCCTGGTTTCGACGAAGGCATCAAATACGGCAACCTCGGTTTTGGTGTCTTTAGTGCGTCCTGCTTTTTGTTTTCGCTCACCTTGCCTTACGTTGCCCGCAAATTGGGCCGTCGCAGCACCCACGCCTTGCTGCTTATTACCGGCGCCTTGGGTTTTGGCGGGATGTGGTTTGCCGAATCGGCCTACACTTTTGTGGCTTTGATGTTGCCGGTGGGAATTGCCTGGTCGTCGATCATGGCCATGCCTTATGTGATGCTGGCGGCGGCCGTTCCCGAAGACCGGATGGGCGTTTACATGGGCATTTTCAACATGTTCATCGTCATTCCACAAATCATGAGCATGCTGTTGATTCCACAAATTTACGAACCCGTATTGGCAGGCGATCCGCGCAATACCTTGTTGTTGGCGGCCATATTGCTGGTTTTTGCCGCGATGGCAAACCGTTGGGTGAAGTTGCCCAAGCCGGTTGCCGTAAACGAGGCTTAGGGACGAGTCACCCGCAGCCGCAAGCTGCAACGGCCCCACTCATCGTCCATGGCAAGCAGGCGGATGCTGAAGCTTTCGCCGGCTTTTTGCCAGGCAAATAGCTGCTGTGCTTCGGGTAAAGGCACGTAACCCAAGCAGTGCATGCCTTGGTATACGCATACGTTAGACAGCTGCAGTTCGCGGTTATAATCGAAGCGGAGTTTTACTGGTTTGCGGCTATCGTATAGGATGGCTTTACCGGTGCGGCGTACCAAATGGGTGTCGAGCAGCAAAATTTGATTGCGTACTACTGGCTGTGGTGTAAAAAGCGACCAAGGCCAAGCGAGGGAGAGGGAGGCCGACTGTAGCATCAGGCAGCCTCCCTTACAGTTTGCTCTTCGGTTTCACCTTCGCTGAAGTAAGCTTCGAGGGCATCAAAATCCTCTGGCAAACAGTCGAGTACCTGGTCAACAATCAAAATCGGACGGCTTTTGCGGATTTGCTTTTTCATGGTTCCTGCGTTTTTGTTGATTCAAAGTTGCAGGCTATTCGTGACATCTTATGTCAAAGGCAATGCAGTCGATATAACCGCAGAGCAAAGGAGGGCAGATTACTGCAGTCAGGCTTTGTGCGGAGGTATTTTGCGTGGGCAGCTTGGAATGGGCGATTAATCAGTGCAGAGAAAAGCTAATGCTATTGCCGAGGTATCGGAGGCTTTTAGACAGCGCTGCTTCGCAGGCAGTCTGGAGGCCGCAGAGAAGCCAATTCTTACAAAGTGATGTACTAAGGACGAATAAACATACCGAAGCATCGGCTTGTAGCATGCGAAGTCCGCAGAAAAGGAAGGAAGTCCTTAGTTGTTCAGGTGTTGGGCCAAGGTCTTGAGGTACGTCACAAAATCGGGCGTGCCCAGCACCTCTACATCGTCAATCAAACCCATCACAAATCGGCCTATGCCGCGGAAATCGGCTACCCGCAGCTTGAGTTCGTGTTTGCCGTTGGGCAAGGTGGCTAAAAAAGGGAGGGCAGCAGGATGTTCTTCGCGCAATAAATTGGCACTCAAGCGGCCCAACACCAAATGTATGTTCTGGGCTTCGTCGCCCAGCGGCATGCCAAAAATGTCGGTTTGCCGGGTTTCGTGCAGGTAATCGAACTGCCAGGCGATTTGCTCTAACCGCACTTGCCCTATGCGTTCTAATTTAAACGATTTGTTTTTGCGGCTTACCGGCTCAAAGCAGAAGACCGTATCCATATTGTCGCTAAAGCCAAAAGGCTCCACCAAACGGTTGCTCAGGCTTTGCGAACTGGGCGAATTGTAATCGACCAGTACCGCCTGCTTTTTATCGCGCATGGCCTGAGCCAACAGCTGAAAGTTGTGGGCGGTTTGCTGCCGCTGCAGGTTTTTGAGTTGCTGCACATTGCCGCTGAGGGCATGTATTTTGTCGTAGAGCAGTTGCTTCACCGGACCTTCGGGTAGGGCTACCAAGGCCTGTTCAAGTACTTCCGCCTCGGTTTTGCTAAAACTCATTTTATCGCTCACCTCGGTGGCATGTGCCAAACGCACCCGCTTGCTTTGCGGATGCTGGATGATTTCGAACCCTGTTTCTTCGAATATCCGCAAATCGCGGTACACGGTACGGAAGCTCACACCTACTTTTTCGGCCAACTCGTGCACTGTATAGCCACGTTTGCTGCCCGCTAGCAGGTTCATTTCGCGGAAAAGACGCAAAAGCTTCCCGGGGTCTTTCATTGGCCGAGCAAGGTTTCCTCCACCCAGCCCTTGCCCCAATTTTCAATTTCTTCGGCCGACCAGAGTTCGGGATAAAATATGCGCTTTTGGAACCGTGGCGGCAAGTATTTCTGCCAGTTGGTGCCACCAGTGGCGGCAATATCTTCGGGACGACGTTGCAAATAACGGACCGCCGATTTGTAATGCACCAAAGGCCAGTTCACGTTCACGTGCACATCGAAGGCACGGAGTTGTTCGGCCACCTTGGCTTTGGTCTCACCCTCGGGCAAACCACGGTAAACAGCGTACAAATTGCGGGTGGTTTGCTTCTCCGACAAACGAATGAGCTCTTCCACGTATTTCTGTTCGAATTGGACTAGGGTAAGTGTTTTGCGGCCAGTGCTCAATTCAGTCGCGCCCTTCTTCCAATAGATGAATTCAAATTGTTCGCTTATTGGCGAATTCAACACTTCGGGACGGCGGTGATCTTTATCTACCAAATTGACAAAATCGGTAGCACAAATTTCAATTTTGCGGTATTGTGCGCTTTGGAAGCCAGAAGCTGGTAACAGGGCCATCCGGAATTTGAGGAACTGCTCTTTTTCCATGCCATCGACCATGATGGCGAAGGATGTTTTAAGCGCGTCGAAATAGCGGTTGATACGCGTTACACGTTGCAACACCCATTCAGCGGCAGGTTCAGTCGCGTCGCCAAGTTGGTCCATTTCATGTAACACCAGGTTAAAGTAGAGTTCGGTAATCTGGTGGTAAACGATGAAGATTTTTTCATCGGGGAGATCGGTGCGCGGATGTTGCAAATTCAGCAATACATCGAGGTGCACATAACTCCAATAAGGCAAATAGTCGGTGTAAATGAGGCCTTCGAGGTAAGAAGCCATGTCTTGACCCATGGCCGCATACTTGTCTTCGAGTCGCTTTAGCTTTTCAAGGATGTCTGGTTGGATGTCCATAGCACGAAAGTACCAATTTTCCGCCCACCTACAGCCTCAGGCCGTCCTTCGGCTTTAAGGGAAAATAACAGGAAGTTCGGCGAGCAATGGCTGGATACGGTCCTTATCGCTTAAAAGAGGGTTTTCGATGCCCCATTCGATACCCAATGCCGGATCGTTCCACAACAAGCCACCTTCACTTTCTTTGTTATACAAGCCTGTTACCTTGTAAACAAAAATGGTATCGTCGGCCAGGGTTAAAAAACCATGTGCAAAGCCAGGTGGGATCCACAACATGGTTTTGTTGTCTTCGTTGAGCTCGATGGCAAAGTGCTGACCATAGGTAGATGATGCATGACGAAGGTCTACCACTACGTCTAAAACGGCACCTTTGATCACCCGCACCAGTTTTCCCTGTGCATATGGCGGTTTTTGAAAATGCAGGCCGCGTAAAATGCCCTTGGCTGAAAGCGACTGGTTATCCTGCACAAAGTCGGTAGGCAATCCAGCAGCCTTGAACGCGGCTTCGCTGTAACTTTCAAAAAAGTGGCCGCGTGCATCTCCCCAAACTTTGGGCTGGATGATTTTTAAGCCTGATATGGGTGAATCGATTACTTCCATCAGTGGGTTACCATAAAAAAGGGATAGGTAAGTTGATACACAATGGCACCAGCTACATAGCCCAACAGGGCCAATCCAGTTATTTTTTTAACGTACCAAACAAAGTCGATGCGTTCCATGCCCATAACCGCAACCCCGGCCGCAGAACCGATGATCAGGGCGCTTCCTCCTGTACCTGCACAATACGCCATGAATTCCCACATCCAATGGTCGGTGTGGTAAACCGCCATGTCGTACATGCCCATGCTCGCTGCCACCAATGGAACGTTATCGACCACAGCTGATAACAGACCAATGAGAAAGACAATGACTTTCATATCGCCAAAAGTGGCTTCTAACCAACCTGCTAAATCACGTAAAACATTCAAGGTTTCAAGTGAACTGATGGCCAACAAAATGCCCAAAAAGAACAATACGCTGGATGTATCAATCTTGCTGAGGGCATGAATGGCGGTGTATGGTTTCTTTTCTTCTTCGGTCTTGTCGATATGGATGAGTTCAGATGTAACCCATACCAAGCCCAAACCCAACAACATGCCCAAATACGGTGGCAAGTGGGTAATGGTTTTGAATACGGGAACAAACATCAATACACCTACACCCAGGAAGAACATGAGGCGACTGCCCTTGATCACTTCTTGCTGTTCAGCCGTTTTGTAATCGTAAGGAGCACGAACCACCCTGCCTTTCATTTGACGGGCCACTACCAACAACGGAATCAGCAAACATACCAACGAAGGCAGGAACAAGGTTTTCATGATGTTGGCGGCCGTAATTTGGCCTCCAATCCACAACATGGTGGTGGTAACGTCGCCAATGGGTGACCAAGCACCACCAGCATTGGCTGCAATGATGACCATGCCTGCGTAAATCTTGCGCTGAAGGGGGTTGTGAATCAGTTTCCGCAACAAACTCACCATCACAATGGCGGTAGTGAGGTTGTCGAGAATGGCCGACATAAAGAAGGCCAACAACGAAATGATGATCAGGAGCTTTTGGCTGTCCTTGGTTTTGATGCGGTTCGTAATGACCTTAAAGCCTTGGTGCGAATCGATGAGCTCTACAATGGTCATGGCACCTAAGAGGAAGAACAAAATCTCGGCAATGGTGCCCAAGTGGTGTTTCAGCTCGTAGCCAGCAAATTTCTGAAAGAGTTGGCTTTGACTTAAACCTTCCATGTTGATGGTGGTGGTTTCAAGAAAATGGTGCCAAATGTCGCTTTCAAAAAAGGTGGCAGGTACTGGAAACAACACCAAAATGGTCCAACACAACACTGCCGTGAGGAGCGCCGAAGCGGTTTTGTTGATTTTTAGGGGATGTTCAAAGGCGATGGCGGCGTAACCAAGTACAAAAACCGCGATTATGGCTATGATCATGGGAGCGTTGAAATTCGACGCAAAAGTAAGATAAAAAACGCTGGGCTGCTGCGCCTGCTGTAGATAAATGCTTGACTGGCAAGTGGCAGTTCGCTTTCAGGTTTGCTGCGTTGGCTAAGGGGTCAGCACCAGTTTTACTGCCGCGTTGTCGCGCCAATTAACCGATGCATAAGCACCATAGCGGTAAAAAAGACCAATCCCCCATCGGCTATTCAACATATTGACATTCGACAAGGAAATTCCGCTTTCGTGGTAGCCTAGTCGCAAATCAGCCACCTTCGCAGGAAACCTGTCAGACTCGGTAAAATAATGATCGCCAGGTTGAGCAAGTCGACTCCATCCGCTGTTGTGGTGGATGGCAAAAATGGGTTGTTGTTTTTCGGTGCGGAATAGCAGCGACTCAAAGTTGTGCCGCAGGTGCAGTTCTGCAAATTGATTGCCGGCATATTGATGCATGTCGAAAGTTTGAAAGGCAAAAGGCACAAAAATTCCGTTGTCTCGACCAATGCCTCGCAGGTAAAAGAGCTGTTGGATGGGTAAACTCTCAGGTCCCCAAGCCGTTCCACCCGTCACCACAGCGCTTAGCACACCGGCATTCCGAATCACAAAACTCTTTTCCACACGGCCTACCAGGCGGTTGTAGGCCCACTCACCACCCCATAATTTAAATCCGCGCTGATAACTCAAGTGCACAATCGGATACCGATTTTCAACGGTGTATTCGCGATCGAGTAGGCGCAGGGTTTTTTCGCGGAAAGCATAACGCAATTGTACGCCCAATTCACGGTAGTTGAAGGCTGGTGCACCAATGGCTTCGGGTAAAGGAGATCCCCAGCTGTAACCGGGCGCCAATGGCACATAGCGGTAATGAAACCATGGCGTTTGTTCACGAAAACTGCCTTTGAAACCTATTTCGCCGCTCCAATAACGCACATTCAAAAAACGGAATTTGGCTCCAAGAGCTCTTTCGCGATCAAAAAATTGGTTGAAAAAATATACCAATCGGTCAGGGTGGGTATTGATGAGCGCCGATTCGTTGTTAAAAAGCTGATAACCGCCATTAACAATCAAGTCATTGTGTGCAAACAAGCCGAGGCTGAAACGCTTGCGTCGGTCAAAATAAAAATCAGTATTGAGGCCGTATTTGCCTTGTTTGTCGTGAAAGCCCCAAGCAGCATAAGCGCCCAACGAAACCCAGCGACTCAATTTGTCGTTGGTGGCCAAGCCAATGCCCATTCTTACTCCTTCATAGCGGCTGCCGCCCAAGACATCGCGCAAGCGGATGTCGACCGGACCGATTGGAAAACGACCTGTGCTGAGTGCCAGAGCCCAACGCAGGCGCTGCTCGAGCTTGAACTGGGTGCTCACCGAGTCGATGAAGCGATAGGTTTCTTGGTCGCGTTCGCTCAGCGAGTCGGGACGGTAGGGTTCCCAAAAACCGATGGGTTTGTCGGTGGCATCGAGCAGCACTTCTGTGCCGTTGAGGGCAATGTCGCGTTTACGGATGCCGGGGTTGAGCTGGATGTCGGTGAGGTAGGAGCGGGCAATGGCAACTGGACGTACATTGTTTCCTAAAGCAAGTTCAGCGAAGTAAATGTCGGTGTTTAGCTGTGCTGGAAACCATTTGCGACCGTCGATCCGCTTGTATTGTTGCCGAATGCGGATGTTTAACCCAGCTACCGAATCGGCTGGTTCAGCCAACACATTTTGGATGGCATAACCTGCCGTGTGGATGTAAAGCAGTCCCTTCATGCCCTGAATGTTGCTTCCTTTCATGGGCTTGAAAGAGATGACGAAGACACTATCTGGACCATCGTAAAGCGTGTCTTCGAGGTGGAAAAAGTAATGCGAGGTACTACCAGGCGAAATGGGATTGAGGTAGCGGACGTCGAGGATGCTGATGTAGTCGGGGTAAAAGGAAAAGCTCTGCAGTTGCGTACTCAAAAGCACAAACATGGGGTTTTTGATGCCCGAGGTGCGGGTTGCGAGCACTTTTTCGTGGCTTAAATCGGGGGCAACAAAATCGCGCTCGCTCAGTGATTCGGTCAGAAACAAGTCGCGTTTGCGGAAAAACTGCGCTATCTGGTAATTCGACGAGTCGTACCGAACCGAGTCTTTCATCTCGATAACCCGCACCGAATCATTGATAGGCTGGTCAGACGAGTCAACGGTGACGACAAAACGGTTGTAGGCGGTATAACGGAAATTGGCCAGTTTTTCGGGATTGTTTTGATCGCGTTGGCGCACAGCTTCACGAATGACCCGATGGGCTGGATTTTCGCCCGCTACCACGGCAACTTCTTGCAGTACAGCTGTTTTGCGCTGCATTTGGATGGTGATTTTGCTGGCACCGGCAAGCACGGTTTGAACCTGGTTTTCGTAGCCTACATAACTCAGTCTTAATTGGCGAATGGGCTCGGCCTGTGCAATGCGAAAGCGGCCGTCAATGTCGGTGATTGACCCGCTTTTTTGGTCGTTGATGAGGATGTTTACAAAAGGCAGAGGTTCTTTCGTTGCGGCATCAAGCACTTTGCCTTCCAGGAAATACTGGGCCAATAGTGGCGATAGGTTCGCACAAAGCAGCAACAGGGTGAAGATGAGGCGCATGGGTTGGGTTTGTGGTCGAAGATAATGAGCGAATGCATATGTTGGTACGCAGAGGTGCATGGGTGACGGGTTAGGTGTAACGCGTGACGGGTTACAGCTTACAGTCGTACGCATGCTGTCGTCCTTCCCCCGTCCTTTATCGCCCGTCGCCCATCGTCCGTCTGTGTCTGTCGCCCGTCGACTGTGGTCCGTTGTCTGTGTCCTGTCGTCCATTTTCCTACAGGATTTCGCTAATTTGCGGGCGTGGACGTATTTACATTTGCCGCTGATAACGAAGCTGCCATTCAAGCAGCGGTGCAAGCCCATTTGCGGTATTTTACGGCCAGCTATTTTGGCATGGAACCCGAGGGTGAAGGGGCCGACGATGCCTATGCGTCCATGTTGCAGCTGTTGGGCATGCAGCCCGATGAAGAGCAGCAGCAAGCCCTGCGGCAATTGGCAGCTTACTTGCACAGCGATACGCCCAACGAAGTGCTTATTTTACGTGGTTCGGCAGGCACCGGGAAAACCAGTCTCATGCGGGGTGTGGCTGCCTATTTGAAAAGCCTCAACCGCCCAGTTGTGCTGATGGCCCCAACAGGCAGGGCAGCCAAAGTACTTTCGCAACGTACCGGCATGGCTGCCTATACCATCCACCGGCAAATTTATGCCCTGGAAGAGCGTTACGACAAAGGCGGACACATCAGTGGTTTTGCTTTTTTGCTCAAACATTTCGAAAGCGAAGAGCCAGTGGTTTTTGTGGCCGACGAGGCCTCAATGATCAGCAGTTTGCCACTCAACGAAGGACAATACCAAATGAATGGCCTGCTGCCCGATTTGCTGCAGCACGTTTTTGGCAGCAGCAGCTGGAACCGCTTGGTGCTGGTGGGCGACCCCTTTCAGCTGCCTCCCGTACACGAAACCGAATCGGCAGCCCTGCACGCTACCCGTTTGCAGGCCTTGCATATGGCCGTTAACCAAATAGATCTGCTGCAGGTGAAACGACAAACGGGCCATTCGGGCATACTGCAGCTGGCCACCCAAGTGCGCGACCAACTGCAATGGCGTGCCCAAAACAAGCTGAACCCTCGTCGGCTAGAGGCACTGGGCGGAGCCGAAATGGCCGACAACCCGTATTTCGATACCGATTTCCCAGCCGACGACATCCTCGAAATCGCCTCCACCGATGCTGCCATGGAATTATACGTCGATTTGTACCGGCGCGATCCCGAAAGCGTGGTCTTTGTGACTTACAGTAACTTTTGGGCCCACAAGCTCAATGTGCGCTTGCGGCGCTTGCTGCAGCCTGGTGCCGACCGCTTGCCCATGCCCGGCGAGCAGCTCTTGGTGGTGCGCAACCACTTCCTCAAAAACCGCGATTTTATTGCCAATGGCGAAAATGTAGAGGTGGTAAGCCATGCCAACGAATTGGAAGATTATGCCGGCTTGCACTGGCTGGCAGCCGAATTGGCTTATACCGATTTAAAAGGCCACAAACAGTACCACCAAAGCCGCCTGCTGTTCGATTTGCTCAACAGCAAAGATGCCAGCTTAAACGCCGCCCAATGGCAACTGCTGTGGCGAGCGCGGCGCCATGCCGATACCTTCGGACCTTACGACCCCTACCTCAATGCCCTGCAAGTAAAGTACAGCTATGCCATCACCGGCCACAAAGCCCAAGGAGGCGAATGGCCGCACGTCTTTGTGCTCATGGAAAAGCCTTATGGCGGCGATGAGCAGCACCTCCGTTGGTTGTATACGGCCATGACCAGGGCCAAGCAACACCTTTATTTGGTTAGAGCCGTTTAGGATTTTGCGTGGGCTGGGGTTGTTGGTCGGGCGGTTGCAATCTCAGCGTTAAAAGTTAAAGGAGGGGTGGTAACGCACGACGGACAGCACTACACTTCATGCACCAAAGGGCTCCACAAAATACATATCGATTTCGCCTTTGCCTTTCGCGGTGATTTTGCCACGGTAGCTGCAATTGTACAGCGCATGTACCAAGGCATGGGTGGTACCACTGATGTTCACCTTGCCCACCTCGCCACTGCCTTCCATGCGGCTTGCCGTATTCACGGTGTCGCCCCAGATGTCGTAAGAGAACTTTTTGATACCGACAATACCAGCAACTACTGGCCCGGTGTGAATGCCAATGCGGATTTCGAAATAGGGCTCGTTGGCAGCGCTTTTTCGTGTTTGATAGGCCGCCATAAAATCGCGTATTTCGAGTGCAGCCGCCACAACATCAACTGCATGGGTAGCGTTCGGACTCGGTAAACCACCTGCGGCCATGTACGCATCGCCAATGGTTTTGATTTTTTCCATACTGTGTTTTTGGATGATGTGATCAAAAGCCGTGAAACATTCATTCAAGCTGCTTACCAATTCTTCTGGCGCCAGACTTTCGCTCAAGGCCGTGAAGCCCTTGAAATCGGTGAACAGAACCGTAACTTCTTTGATGAGTCGGGCCGCGGCACTGCCTTTGACTTTTAATTCCTCGGCCACTTCCTCAGGCAAAATATTCAACAACAATGCCTCGCTGCGGGCCTTTTCGATCTCCACATTTTTTTTCTCTCTTTTTACCTTATTCCTTTGTCGGATGACCAAAGCCGAAAACAAAACCACCAAACCAAAACCGCCCACAAACATATTGCGGATGCCTTTCTGTTTCTCGACTTCGATTTCTTGGATTTTTTTGTCCTTGCGCAGCAGCGCTATTTCGCTTTTTTTCTTTTCCAGGTCGAAGTTGAACAACATTTTGTTGGTCTTTCTGTCCGATTCTACGTTGTAGATGCTGTCCTGCGCGGCCTTGAATATTTCTTGGTTTTCGAAAGCGCGTTTGTAATCGCCACGTTTGGCATACAATTGCACCAAGGCCTTGGCAGAGATGATGAGTTCAAAATCAGCTGCTGCTGCTTGCGCGAGGCTTTTGGCCCTTTCGAAATAAGCAATGGCTTTGGGCAGGTTGTTGCTGGCCTCGTACAGCCGCCCCAAGGTATTCACCGTCCGTATGACTTCGAACTGATCGCCTGTGTGTTCGGCATGGCGGTAAGCCGAATCGAGGTAAGCCAAACCGACGTTCAGCTTGCCTTGACTCATTTGGATATCGCCCATGGTACGCAATGCAGTTGCGTAGTAGTTGGTGCTTTGCAAATACCGCAAGGCTTGCTCCATATTGCGCATGGCTTTGTCGTAGTGCTGCTCTCCGCGGTGGCCTTCGCTGATGTTCAAATAGGCCACACCGATGCCTTCTTGGTTGCCCATGGCCTTGAACAAGGGCAAGGCTTTTTCAAAAGCAATGATGGCGCTTGGGAAATCGCTTTTTTCGTTGTGAACAGCCCCAATATTCTGCCATACAGTAGCGATGCGTAGCGTGTCTTTTACCTTTTCGGCTATTTTGAGCGATTGCAGGTACAATTCAATGGCCTCAGGGTATTCGCTCTGGTTGAAATAAATAGCCCCCATATTGCTCAAGATATTGGCTACCCCCCGCAATTCACCCAATTGTTCGTAAATCCGCTTGGCCTCCCGCCAGCTGATGATGGCCTGAGAATAGTTTCCCATGAAAAAATGGCCGATGCCCAGGCCGTTCAATGCTTTGGCTTTGCCCGTGGTATACCCAATTTTCTTGGATAGCACATAGGCTTGCGAATCGATGGCAATGGCCTGTTCAACGTGGTTGTTGCGCAGCAAGGCCGACAATTGGAACAGCAGTTTTATCCGATTGCTGTTGGGTGGAGCAGCGGAGATGGCTTGACGGAGCGAGTCCTCGGGGCTTGGCCTTTGGGCCCATGCCATAGCGAAACCGCTGCACAGCCATACGAGCAGGAAAAATTTGGCTGCTTTCATTTTCATAGGGTTTGGGCACAGCTAATCCGCAGTAGCGTTGATGATCAGCCGAGGCATTCTAAGCTACCTGAAATAAATAAAGCAACAAGCAAGAGCACCCAAATGCAACTGAATTTGATAAGAAATGACGCAATAGTTGGCAGGTGGTGGGGCTGTTTTGAGTCGCAACAAAGCCCGGCCTTGCGCCCGTTAAAAAGCTTCCCCAAAAGTGAGCAAATTGTGGTCGGGGTCGAGCAATGCAAATTCACGCTGCCCCCAGGCTTTGTTTTGCAGGGGTGCATTCGGGTGCATGGCCACCCCCGCTGCCAGCAACTGGGCATACAAGGCATCGATGTTTTGGGTGCGGATGTACACCTGCCCATCATTGACATGTGGATCAAGGCCAGGGAAGGCAAAAAAGTGCAGTTCAATGTGGTCTTTCTGCAGCAACAGATAATCTCCATATTCGGCCAGCATGCTAAAACCCAATTGTTGCAGGTAGTAGGTTTTGGTCACGTCTTTGTTGCGCATGGGCAGTTTAGGATGAACGGCTGTTAGTATGGGGGTGAGATGTGGCTGCATGAGCGAAAGATAATGAATCTGCTAAGTCCGGTAAGCCCCTGATGATTTACTGCGCCGCCATGAGCTGGAAAAGAAGAACTTTTCAGTCAAATAAGGGTTGTGCCATATAACCGAGTTGGTAAGAACGGTCTTTTTCTGGCCGATTCTTATCTTGCCCAGCCCCATGAGTACAAAGGGTGTTGGCTGGTTGCTTCCTTTGCGTATGCTGCTATGAATAGGTTGAAACATCTGCGTGTTTATCTTTTGGGTGGTTTTGTCCTGCTGAACCTCTTGCTTATACACTCCTGCATGACTTTCCGCATGTCGGACGCCAAAGTGGAACGGAAATTTGAAAAAGCAGGTTTGAGCGCGCAAATCAAACGCTTTACCGTGGCAGGTTATGAGGCTCAAGTACGGGTAGTAGGTGGTCCTCACGACGCGCGAAAAACCAGGGCGGTCTTTTTTGTACACGGCGCACCGGGCTCTTCGCAAGATTTTTTCAGCTTTTTGCAAGACAGCGCATTGCTGGCCAACGCCAATCTCTACAGCATCGACCGGCCGGGCTACGGTTATTCTAATTTTGGAAAGGCCGAAGTGTCGGTGCAGCGGCAGGCGCACATACTGGCTGCTATCATCAACCAATTGCCCGAAAAGGAAGTGGTGGTGGTAGGTCATTCGTTTGGCGGTCCCATTGCCCCCCTGGCGGGCCTGTACACCGATAAATTGGTGGCGGCCATCATGCTGGCACCAGCAATCGATCCTGATTACGAAAAAATCTTTAAAATTGCCTACCTGGGCAAGTGGAAGGCCACCCGTTGGTTGGTGCCCAAAGCCATGCGGGTAGCTGCCGATGAAAAGTTTGGCCACGCTGCGGCCTTGCGCGCAGTGCAGCCATTTTGGTCGCAATTGCAAATGCCTGTTTGGCACTACCACGGCACCAAAGATGTGCTGGTGCCTTATGAAAACCTGGCGTTTGC
>ERZ1066127.684-NODE-684-length-16106-cov-9.931157_pt1 | contig 16106 bp, 12 predicted proteins | sample MGYA00382774_ERZ1066127 | MGnify/ENA primary metagenome ERZ1066127 (study PRJEB33369, sample SAMEA5778357) | biofilm metagenome | biome: Industrial cooling water; feature: Water cooling tower basin; material: Biofilm | place: United Arab Emirates | collected... | reverse complement strand
AGGATATTCAAGACATTCTGGGTGGGCAAGAGGTTATTAACAATCTTCTTGATTTAACCGCGGCTTATGAGCAGTTAGATGACAGAGGCAGGCAAAAGCTCAACACCGATCTTCCTGAAGTGGGGTCTTTCCTCAACCATGTGGCTTCTTCAGCTCATCGTTTGGGTCTCCCTGTTTGGCAGTGGGTGCAGCACCATGGCGCGGAGTTTGTTGATGGTTTCTGTAACATGGCGCTGTTGGCGGCTCGTTATACCAAACATCCTTACGTTGTTGGTCCCGCTGGTGTCTGCGCCCTTGGTCAATTAGGGCCTAAAGCCGCCAAAAACCTCCAACAAGCCCAACTCTTCTTCAATAAAAAATACGAGGGGAGTGGAAAGAATCATGGGGGTGGCCAAGCACCTCAAAGAATTGCCAATCCCCCCAAAGCAGAAAGTCCGGTTTGGAGAGACTTGAAGCCTTATAAAGGCCAAACAAGGACAGATGGAGAAAAGTTTTATCAATGGGACTATACTCACAATGATATAGAAGTTTTCTCAACAAAAGGTAGTAGACCTCATCTAGGAAGTATGGATCCCGTAACGGGAAAAATTTATAAACCAGCCCTTAAAGAAAGATATCTTAATGATTTCTGATGGTGCGAATAGAAAACTTGTGACGAAAGAAAAAGCAACGCACTGTTGTCAATTCATGGCAGCTTATAGTAATGAATTAGATGGACTTATTCTTTATCGTCCTTACTTCCGAGAGTACACTGTAAAAGTTGGGAATAATATATTACAGCGGATTCATTGGTGTCCATGGTGCGGTAACTCACTACCACCTTATCTCTCAGATATTTTCTTTAAAACCATTCAAAAGGAGTTAGGCGTGGATATTGGTTTATCAGAAATAAAAAATCTTCCAGAAGAATTTCAGACTGATGAATGGTGGAAGAAAAGAGGTCTATAATTTATGGACAAGCAGGAATCTATTAAGCTTCAATATAGAAAGAACCCTGTTGAATCTATATGCTGTGAACAATTTGCTTTTCATTTGCAAGAAAAAGAAAAAATTATAGTATATCAGCCTTATTTTAGGCTTTATTTATTACGAGCTAATTATTGGAATACAGCGACTATCTATTTTTGTCCTTGGTGTGGTAACAAGTTACCAGAGAACCTTGCTAATAGTTTTTTTGAAACTATTCAAACAGAATTAGAAACGTTAGTAATGACTGATGAGCTTCATAAACTGCCTCAAGAATTTCAAACGGATGAATGGTGGAAAAAAAGAGGTTTGTAAATGGGAATGAGAAAAAATAACCACTCAAAATATCAAGAGCTTAACGAATATGGTGAGATTTCTATTTCATCCCAGAAGCCTGAATTTAGGAAACAACCATGGGAAGCTAAGTTTTTAAAGATTATGGTTGTCTTATTTCTGGTGATTTCTTTTTTAATGGTTGTTTTTAACCAATAAACTTTTTGCGAAGCTTTAGGATTAGGTATAGGTTCAAAAGACTTCTAGGATAATTCTGATGTCATGAATCTCTTTCAAAGTGCCCCAATCTTTTTAAGTTACGAAAGTATTTGTTAGGAAAGGTTCAAGCTATAACGGATCAAGTTCCACCTATTTAGCTGAAATGGAACAAAGAAAAAAATCCTGAAAAACCTGCTGCTTCTACTCGTTTATAACATCAGTTACTGTTTGACGATGGGAGAGTACCATAATGCCATTATTATTGTCTGTTTTGGCTTTAGAGTCAAGGGTTGCTAAGACTGATTTATCAAGAAAGATCGTACGTTAACGCAAGATAAAGTGAGGGGGTATTTTTGTCTTCTCACAGAGCTTCCACTCAAAGTTTAAGATAAGAAACTTAGAAAAATTATAAGCGTTTAGTTGTCTAAAAAGAAACTTTTACTTAATAGCTCTTTTACTCTGAAAGAGGATGCTAGAGATACTAGAACCCTTTTCCTACAGAAAATAACCCACTGCTTATAGTGGGTTATCTGAGAAAACATGCTGATTACTTACGAATATAAACTGCAAGGAATATAATCAACTGACTATTAAACTTAATTTAGTTTGTTATACCTAATTCAACTAAAGCCATACGAGTAGTAGGATTACCTATTAGATCTCCAAAAGACCCTAAGGCTTCCTTTAGCCTTAATTCTTGTCTTTCTGATCTAGCAATTATAGTAGGCACCACCACCGAATTAGATAATTTATCATAAACTCTAGAAAGAATCTCCATATCTGGTTCTAATCTAGTTTCTTGAATAGAAAGTAATTGCTTCCATAAATCCTGAGCCTCTCTGAAGATCCCTAAGAAATTTCTTAACGTTTGTTGCTCATTTTGGCACGATAACAAGGTACTTTGTATACTAGTTAAGTTTGTTTGTAATTTTAACGAATATTCTCCTAATTCTTTCTGTTTCTGTTTTAGGGGAGAAACTTGTGTTTGTTTATATTCTATTGAAGTTTTGAGATCAGCTTGTTGAGACTGATATTCTATTATCTTACTCCTTAATTCATTCCCTTTTCTTATAGCGTTCGGTGCTGAACCAAAACCACTCCCAAGGCGAATTGAAATACCTCCGATGTTAAATAATTCCAAACCTCCACTTCTACCTTCTTGTCGGAACCCAGCCTTATCATTTTGCATATCCCTTTCAAGCTGATCAATTTGTTCTTGCTTTTCTTGAACCTGGCGCTGCAAAGTCTTAATTTCTGTGTAAAGATTTTCTATACTTACTTCATTACTTTTGATCTTAGACTCTGTTCCCTTTTTCTCTTCTATTAAATCATCTTGTTGTTTTCCAAGGCTCTCAATTTTAGTCAAATACTCACTGCTTTTTGACTCAGATTTGTCTATGTACTTTTGAGTCAATTCTTTAGCGGCAACTATATTTTTTCTAGCGTTCTGTAAAGAAGCCCAAGCATCTTGATAAGAGCCTTTGGTTTTCAACTCAGCCGCTCTACATACTTCTCCTATAACCAAACTTAAAGATTCTTCTGCGCCGAATCCCGTCCCTATAATTTTAGCGTAAAAAATAGTTAAAACTAGTGTTTTCAATAATTTAGCCATTATTTTCTCTTTCTATCTCTTTAGAAGTTTATTTTACTTAATTTAGAAATAAGGAAGTTGAAAGGTGTTTTAATTAAGTCGATAATAACCCCCCTTTTCTGGTAAAATTTTAATCATTTTTATGAGATTAAAAGGATTCAATTCTCTGTTTGTCGATCTTCTATTGCCTTTCTTTTTGCATTCATCTGCTTATTAAGTTCTTCAAATTGCTGGCCACTTAATTCACTAATTTTTCTATAAAGAGCTTCTCCATGTAAATTTGCTTTGAAATCATTCCAAACTTGTTTTTGAACATCTTCTACTCTTGCCCCAAAATAATTACTTATTTCTTCTAAAGCTTTCCAACCTGCAAAATACTCAACAATACGTATCTTAACGTGGTTAGGAACAACTTCATTAATTGTTTGACTGACTGTAAGCTCTTTTTGACCAGCATTTACCTTTTTACGTACTCTATTAGAATATTTAGTAATATCATTCTCAAATTGATTACTACTTAGATTTTCACAATGTGAAGCCATTTGTTTCCAAAAATCCGAAGTCATTCTTAACGCTACAGCAACTTTACTTAAAGCCCCTTGAGCCAAATACAGCCCTGTAATAGCAGTACCAAGATTATCCTTTATCAATGCAGAGGCACTTACTCTAGAAGCTAATTCTGCTTGCTTACCTAGTGAAGCGGCTTCTTCTTGTTCTTTTTCATCAAGCATTCTCAGGTATTGAGTCTTTTCTTCTCTAATTTTCTGAGCTAGAGCCATATAGGACTCATGAGCTTGCCCAGCACTCTTGGCTGCTTGTGCAAAACTAGAGGCAAGGCTTTGTAATTGAGCTGCTTGAATAGATTTGTCTTTTTCTATCTCTTTAAGTTTTTGGTCTTCTTCATTTATTTTGCTTAATTTAGTTTTCAAGCTTTCCTCTAAATGTTTAATCTCGCTTTTTATTTTTTCTTGATCTGGGGTTTTTTGTAAATTTTCTTTTAGCAAACTTATTTGTTTTTCCACTTCATCTTTATCATTTCGCAGTTTAGTTAAGAGTTGCGTTTGTGCAGATATCTTTGTTTCTAAATTTCCTTGCTCAAGTTCTAGCTTATTCTTAAGCTTTTCCAACTCTGCTTTACCTAACCCATCAGAAATATTAGAATTTATTTTAGAAATATTATGAGAAGCGAATGATAATAATTGGTTGGTTTGAGAAAGAGGCGACATATGAGAAACAGCGGTTCCTAAACCTGTAGCTAGAGGAGTCATAATTGCGTTAACTAATCCCATGGTAAACGCTTTTTCATCTGCTTTTTTCGCTTCTTCAGCGGCTTCTTTATATAAATTTTCTAATCTTTTCTTTTGTTGAGATAACTTCTCGAGCTTCACTTTAAGACCTGACTGCTCCGCTTTGTAATTATCTATAGATTTTTGTACTTCTGCTTTCTTGTCTTCAGTAATTCCTTTTTGCTTAACTACGGCTTGTTGAACCCCTACAGTTTGATCACCTAAATTTTCGAATTTCTCCGATAAATTTTTAGCACCATCAGACAATTTAACAGCTATTTGAGCACAATCTCGTATAGATTCTGCTGCTTCGCCGGGGTCATCTTCATTAAACAATGCATACACTGCATCCATAAGTCTATCTTGAACTGCTTTACCACTGTGGCCAAATTCTCTTAGTTTTATTTTAGTATCTGAGCAAAGTTTACCAAAGCCATCATGAAGTTTAATACATTCTGAACTTAATTCACCAAACCCATCTACACTAAGATAAGCTAAGTAGAGCATATTACTAGATTCATTTAAACCTTATACAACCGCATTTAATTCTAATGTTCCTAAAATCTTCTTTTTTTGTTCGGTTAAAATATTTGTGTCTAGTGAACTAATCGCTTTCTCAACGTCTACAATTTGAATAGATTGAGTACTTGTAGAACTACTAATTAAATCTCTGTCTAGCTCCATACTTCCAAGAGCGCTAGACATTAATAAGAGAGACAATGTTAATTTTACTCTATGATTGTTTAGTAGCATTTTAATCTCCTAATTAGTATTGACTCTTAAAATAGGTAGATCAGCATACAAGCTAAAGATATTAGTATTTTATTTTTTTAACTTGTGGACAAAATTCTATAATTTTCCTACTATTAAAATTTGTAGAAAAGTAACTTAAGAATTTTGGATATTTTGCTAGGACATTTTGACGTAATCTCATTTAATTCAATAAAATTAAAAGAAAAAATTTATGGCGGTTGTTATACTATTTCCTGAACCCTCGTCAAATGCCTACAGGGATACCAAACCGGGAAAAGTTTAAGCATTTATACTTTTAATGATAATGCAGATCCAAAGCTCCCCTTTATATTCAATTGTTCAAGCAAGAAGATTTTTTTAAGTATTATCCTACTACTGAGGCTACTTAAGACCTTTTAAGCCCAAACACTATCTTAGAGGAAAGGGTGGGTTATCTTACTCCAATAACAAAAAACTATCTAAATCGGCTGCCGCTTCTGAGGTCAACCAAGAATGCCTCGATCCAAAAAGCTCTTTTTCATATCTTCCAAGAATCTGACTTTAATCACCTACAAAATGTACTATCCTATATAAGAAGAGAGGTTAAGAAGAACCTCTCTTGAAAACTATCAATTGCGTGTGGGGCTGAGCAATATAGAGAGGTTTGGCTCTAGACTTACTTCTACTCAACAAGGCTTAATCCTGCGCTAAAAACAGAAGAAGCTTCTTTATGGAGTGCTTTAATATATTCTTCTGTTAGTTCAATGCCTGAACCAATCTTTAGAACTGTACCTCTTACATCAGGATAAACTTTATTATCTCCTTTTTGCAACAAAACGAGGAATGTTTTTAAACCTTCATTCGTAATATCTTCACAAGATATATCTAGTAGTTTTAAAGGATGGTGGTTGTCTTTACTACTTTTTATCTCTCTTTCAACTAAGCCCTTGAATATAATAGGAAGATGATTATCTTTAAGATTACTGGAAGAAAAATCCAAGCACGTGACTTTAGGGTCAGAGCAAATTTCCTTTATTTTTTGATTAAAATCTTGCTCATTTTTTTGAGTGTATCGTAATAGATTAATACTTTTAGTTTCGTACATTTCCCAATCTGTAGCGGTTGCTAAATTAGTTGTATAGAATAGTAAGAAGCTTACCAAGATTTTACATTTATTGTTCATTAAATTTCTCCTTTAATTAGTTACTAGAAAATTAGTAATTTTTGGTCTTTTAATTTGACTATCTTTTTCCCAGGTAAACCGTATATATTTCTGACTTTCAGTTGTAGCATAAATTGGGTATTTAGTCTTTATTTGGTAGTAGGTTCTTTCCTTACCCGTTTCTACATTATTGCCTTTTTCAATACCTGTGAATGGAATAAAATCTCCAGAACAGCTAACATAATGTTCTTCGATTTGAAGTTCTTTTAGTCTTGTTCCCTCTAATAAAAGAGAAGAACTTAGAACATCATAGCCAGGATGTCCGTGTGAATAACAGGCGCTAAAAACTAAAAATTGTGGTTTGTTATAATATAACCAATGAAGACTAAAATCTCCAGAAGACCCATGGTGAGTAGCTAAAAGAATATCACTTTTAAATAAGGTTAGACTATTTCCGAACTTATTGATAAGCCAGTTTGTTTCTTTGATTGTTTTATCACCTGTTAACATGACTGATTTTCCACCAAAGTTAGCCTGCATCACTACGCTCGGAGCGTTGTCTGTATCATCCCCACCTTCATTTTTAACAGAAAAGAATAGAATCTTTTCCACGTCAGACATTTTAAATTTAAAAGATTCATCATTAGGCATACAAAACTGATCACTCCCTCTAACAAAATCAGACCCAAAAATATAAGGAATATCTGCATTTATTAAAGAAAACATAAGTCGCTCTGAATAAATTGCATTTCCAGATTGGCCCAAACTGTCAAGAGATGCACTCTTAAAGTCTTGCTGTAATTGATCTATGCTACTTATTTTTTGTAATTCATTTTTAGTTATATTTTTTCCTATTAAATCTTTTAATAGTTTAGACGCTAACATTTTTTGGGTTAGTTCATCTACTTCAGTTCCAGGCCCTTGAATCCATTCTTTGAATTGCTTAGAGATGGGAATGTATGTCTCACCGGGATCGTAATTTTTCTCCCATCCGCCCATGATAACTTTTACATCATATGGTTGCTCGCTAGAAACTCCTCCTAATCCTGTACTGCCTCGTGGACATAAATTATTTATAATTAATTTTACTAGGTTCAAGTGATCTTTATCAGCATGACTTATCACAAATTTTAAGGATTTTGCTTCACCTTCTGCATAAGTACTATCATAGGCTTTAATGTAATCAGTAATACTATTGCCAAGTTGGATAGTGCTTAGAACACTCTTAGGAAGGGTTGAGGACCCTGCATCGATAACAATCACTCCATTCTCAGGAGATTTCAGAATTGTACAATTTCCTTGCCCAACATTAAAAAAAGTCACGTGATAGGGATCATTTTCTTCTGCCGAAAATAGATAAGAATTCTGAAGACAAAGAAAAAATAAAATAGAAACAAGAGTTCGAGATAATTTCATAGCCTTAGTTCCTTTTTTGAAGTTGTCCATTAACGCTAGAAAAATAGCCGTCTATTTGTTTAAAATCGTTCAATTTTTCTACAAGATAGCCAAAGGTAGTCTTTTCTGAAGCCTCACGATTGCCCCCTTCAGCAATAACCGAAAACATGGTAGATGTTGCTTCTCTAAAGAGTTCGGTTTGTTCTTGAGCTTCATCGGCTCTACCTCTCCTTTTTAGAAACAAAGAGTACTCATAGTATGCTCCGGCGATTCCTGCTTCGCAGGCTTGTTTAAAATAGTTTTCTTTTTCTTCATTAGTTTCAGCATAAGAAACAAGTTTGAGGTTAGCTCTTTTGTAAATCATGCTATCTTGCTCTAGTTTCCTCTTGATCTCTAGTGTTTTTGATTTTTCTAAGCTTAATAAACGAGAGGAGGCTATAGAACGTTGCGGTTCTTTATTAAGAGAAATAGCTTTTTCATAAAACTGTCGACATGCTGCACTATCGTAGTAATAATCTGCGAGCAATCCAGCATCAACATAAGAAAAATTCACAGGCAAACCGCCTAAGTTTTTAACGAAAATATTTTTTATCCTTTTATAGTAATCATTCAAACCAAACCTAAGAGCCGTATAAACTTCTGCTAACTCTTGATGTTCACTATCTTCTACAAAAATTTCTAAGATTTTAACAAGATGATATAAAGCTAATGGGTTACCGTTTTGGGCAGAAACAAGCAAATTATCTAGCACTGCCTTTTTTTCATAAAAAACATACGGTAAGGGTTCTCCCTCATCAATCTCTCTTGGGTAGCAATACAAATCATTTACAGCCTTCTTGTAAGTTTGACCTGGCCAGAAGATTTCAGTTTGCTCACCCCATACTCTTTCCGCCGAACTAAGAAGATTGCTTCCTATCTTTTTAATTTCCTGTTGAGATTTCGCAAGCCACAAGCTAGGAGAAATAGTTCTTATCCAGAAAATACTCTGAAAATCTTGAAAGCCTAGTAAAAGCGTATTCGAATTGATTTCTGGTTTACTCTTCTCTGTGAAAGAGTTGAAAGTCTGTTGAATGCTTAAATTATTCCAAGCAACAGCCTGCAGAAAGGCTAAATCAAAGTTGTCCATTTTTTGCCAAGAAACATATAATTGTTTTGAAAATAAAGAGTTCTTTAAGCTATCTAGCATCACAGGCAAACAAGACGTTTCTTTATCCTCTTTTTCCTTTAAAATTTTACTTTTACGAAGAGCACTGATACCTAAGATGGACTTGTATTTAACTTTTATATTCTGATCTCTCAAAATTTTAGAGGTGCTAATAAGATGGTTCGTAAAATTCTCCACTAGCTCCTGATTATTTTCAGCCCCTTGTCTAGTGTGAGACTTAGAATAAAACTCATCTCGAAAACGTTCATAAAATACTAAAGGATTCTCAGACGCTTTCAGCGTATGAAAACAAGTACCCCAGCTAAAAACAAGAATAGACAAAACTATAGAGATATATCTAACATACATAATTTACTCCATATAAAACCAAAATTTTCTTAAAGCTAGTTGGGAATAAACGTCACCTAAAGTCAAGTAGAAATAATCTCTTTTAATTCTTTAGTACTCCTTGTAAATCACATAAATCAGCTATGAAAGTACTGTCATTTTCATCCAAACACTTGATTAACTATATTAGTCGACTCTTTGAGTTGTTCCAATTCAAGGTGAGCATACCGCATGGTGGTAGCAATATTGCGATGGCCTAGCAGCTTCGAGACATGAACAAGAGGAACACCCTTCTTTAAGGCAAAGCTGGCAAAAGAATGCCGTAAATCATGAATACGGAAATCTTTGATATTGGCTCTCTTCAAAATTGTTCTCCAAGCTGTTTTGATATTTGCCATCTGTTTACCAGGAATCTTACCGTAAAAAACGTACGGGTTTCCTTCTTTAGGTGTCATGGAACTGAGTAGCTCAATAGCTTTCTGGTTCAAGGGTCTTGCTCCTTCTCCTGTTTTGGTATCAGGGAGATGGATATACTGATCTCGGAGGTGAACATTTTCCCATTTCAGGTTCAGGATTTCACTAACCCGACATCCTGTGTACAAGATCATGAAAATCGCTTTAACGGTGCAATAGGAGGTAGGTTCTTCTTCAAGTTGTTTGATTAAAGCGTCTTCTAATCTTTTTAATTCAGCATCACTTAAGAACCGTTGTTTCTTGTTTTCCTTGTACTTATTAACTCCCGTACATGGATTACTTCTAAGAGGTAAGTATCCCCAAACTTCAGCTTTTTTAAAAGCTATACTTAATAAAGCAAAACAACGATTGGCTGTGGTAGTTATATGAGCTAATGAATCTAGAAAATTCCTAATATCTTGGGGTGAAATTTCATCTAGTCTTTTCTTGCCAAAATAAGGCAAGATATAAAGCTTGGCATAACCCATATTGTTCTTCCCCTTGTCTTTATAAGCAACTAGGATATGTTTGTGTGTGAAGACCTCAAAGAAATCAGAAAAAAGAATAGACTTTTTTTCTTCAAGAAGTTTATCTTCTTTCTCTTTTTTTGGGTCAACTCCTGAGGCTACCATAGCTGCTAATTTCTTCGCGGCATTCCTGGCAAAGTCAACGGTGATGTTTCCATGACAGCCGATTTTAATATAGCCTTTTTTCTTAGTTAGAGGAGACCAGTAATAGAAGACATAAGTTTTCTTAGTGCCGCTCTTTAAAATCTGGCATCCGAAACCTTTAATTTCTGTATCCCAAACAATATAATTTTTTTCTTTTGGAGAGCTATAATCTATAGTAGCTTTAGTTAACTTTGGCATGGTCAAAGGGTCTCTTGGTAAAATCTACCACCTTTCTACCATTTACATTGATATAAAAGCAACTTTTTAGGAGAATTTAGTAGAATGAGATTTAAAAAATGGCCTTAGAAAGCTTGAATAGATTGAATTTTTTAAATATAAGTTGGTTTTGAAGAAATGGTGCGCCTAAGACTTAAAATCTGTCGTTCGCAAGGACGTGCCGGTTCGAGTCCGGCAGCAGGCACCAATTTTCCCTTTTAAATTCCCTATAAAGTTGGAGATTCCTGGTGGATCAAAGTGTTTCCCATGCTTTTAACCCAAAGATCTTACGTGAATATGACATCCGGGGCACCTTAGGGGAAACATTATTTGCAGCAGACGCATTCTTGTTAGGACAACGATTCGCCAGCATGATGCATGATTTCAACCTTAAGACCATAAGCATCGGCCGTGATGGCCGCCTTAGCTCACCTGCCTTAACAGATGCCTTAATTCAAGCCCTTCTTCAGGGCGGCATCCACGTTAAAGATGTTGGCATCGGGCCTACCCCCCTGTTGTACTTTGCTGTCAAACATTTAAAAACCGACGCTGGAATCATGGTAACAGGGTCGCATAACCCCCCCCAAGATAATGGGTTTAAAATGACATTGGCGGACCGACCCTTTTTTGGACCTGACATTCAAAGATTAACCCAACCAAAAGCTAGGCAAGCCTGTATTCCAGGGGATTATACGCCTGTTAGCATGGAAGATATTTATATTAAACGCCTACTACAAGACTATCACCCTGGCAGACGCCTTAAAATTGCCTGGGATCCAGGGAATGGAGCAGCTGGGCGCCTTGTTGAATTATTGATTAATTCAAAACAATTAGCCGTTGACTGTGTTGCTATTAACACGGATATTGACGGTCATTTTCCTGCCCACCATCCTGACCCTACCGTCCCCAGCAACCTTAAGCAATTAATAGACACGGTCATTGAAAATGGTTGCGAAGCAGGCATAGCCTTTGATGGGGATGCCGACCGCATTGGGGTAGTTGACAGCAAGGGACGTATTTTATGGGGTGACCAGCTGATGGTTTTATGGTCACGTGATATTCTGGCAAAAAATCCAGGGGCTACTATTATTGCTGATGTTAAAGCCAGTCAGATACTTTTTGATGACATTAAAAAAAATGGTGGAACAGGCATCATGGCCCGTACAGGTCATTCCCTTATTAAAACAAAAATTGCTGAAACAGGTGCGTTACTTGCAGGTGAAATGAGCGGCCATATCTTTTTTGCAGACCATTATTATGGTTATGATGACGCCTTATACGCTGCTATCCGCCTTTTAAACATTTTACACCACAGTTCCCAAAGCCTTAGTGAAATTTTTGATCACTTACCTAAGTGTGTTAATACACCAGAAATTCGCATTGACTGTGAGGATGACAAAAAATTTGAAATTATTAGCCACATACAGCAGAAACTGCGGCAGCAAGGCATACATTTTAATGATACCGATGGTATCCGCGTTCAAACAGAAGCGGGATGGTGGTTATTACGGGCTTCAAATACCCAGGCTATTTTAGTTGCAAGATGTGAATCGCATTCACAGGCTGGCTTAGAAAAGTTACAACAAGAACTGCAATCGTACCTGCAACCCTTTGGTTTAAGAGTAGCTTAACAGCCCCCTAAGCAAGAAAATAACCACACAAAGCATTTATAGATTTTAAAGGGAATTTCTTTGCGAAAAAAGGAAAATTAATACTTCTTTAAGGAAAGATTCATACGATGAAAAGGAAAGAAAGGGGCCGCCGTTTAAGCACTTTTTTAGTAGCAAGGGAAGGGATGGCCATCCCCCACCCATCCACCCTTAATCGTAGCAGGCATACCTTAAGATTCTCTTAAAATTAAATTTAAACAATATTCCCCTCTAAAACGGTATCTTATTCAGTGTGACGCACACCTTAACTGTTTCTTAGGAAGGTTTACGATAACCTTAATCCTACAAGAAACAAATTAACTAAAATTTTGTGTTTCCCAGCGTAACTTTGATAAAAAAATTTCGTGCTTTTATCATAAAAAAGCAAAACAAGAAAGGGTGGTGGTTCCTGCCGCCTCTTATTTTTGTTTTGGCTGGCTTGTATGCTTATTGGGAAAGTGTTCACACTGTTTATACTACCAATGCTTATGTTAAGATGGATATGATTTCTATCACGACCGAAGTTACAGGGCGTGTCTGTAAAGTTGCCGTCACGGAAAACCAATCTGTTAAAAAAGGTGATTTGCTTTTTGCCTTAGACCCCCAGCCCTTTCAACTTGTGGTTAGCAACTTAGAAGCACAGCTTCAAGATATACAAGATACAATCGAAACCCAAAAAGCAATTTATCAACAAAAACAGGCTGAAATAGAACTTGCCAAGAAAGATTTAGCCTATTACCAGCAAGAATTTTCCCGCCAACAAGCTTTATTTCAAAAGAAGACCATTAGCCATGCCCAAAGGGACCAAGCCCAACATAATGTTGATCAAGCCCAACAAAGACTGAAAATCGCCCTTTATAGTTTACAAGGCACACTAGCCAGCCTAAGGGGAAATGCCAATATCAAACCTCAGGAACATCCCCAGTACTTAGCCATCAAGGCTAATCTTGATAAAGCTAAACTTGATCTGCAACGTACTATTTTATATGCACCCGCCGATGGTAGCATTAGTCGCATAACCTTGGTACCGGGCGACCAAGTAAGCGCAGGCGCGCCTATTTTCACCCTTTTCGTTACAAACAATGTATGGGTAGAGGCCAATTTTAAAGAAACAGAATTAACTTACATACAGCCTGGACAAAAAGCCACCCTATGGATTGATAGCTATCCTGATTGGGAATGGACAGGGTACGTTGAAGGCATCAGTACAGCAGCTGGATCAGAATTTGCTTTACTACCCCCCCAAAATGCCACCGGAAATTGGGTCAAAGTGGTGCAAAGAATCCCCGTGCGTTTACGTTTGAATCCAAAAGAAAACCAACCTATCCTGCGCGCGGGCATGAGCGTTTCTGTCACCATTGACCTTTCATCTTCACAGGAATCCCTCAAAAGATGTCCACAGAAACCATAAATTTATTATCCCCACACGAAAATACCAAACATAGGGGATTACTAACGCTTACGATTATGTTAGCAACCCTGATGCAGGTATTAGATACCACCATCGCCAATGTCGCGTTGCCCCATATGCAAGGAAGCTTAGGCGCCACCCAGGATCAAATTACCTGGGTTTTAACCTCTTATATTTTGGCGTCTGCGATTATGATGACCCTTATCAGCGTTTTGGTTGAGCGGTGGGGGCGCAAAAGACTGTTTATCATCTCTATAGTAGGATTCACTATTACCTCTATGTTGTGCGGGATAGCCGATTCATTAAATACTCTTGTTTTTTATCGCTTACTTCAGGGTATATTTGGTGCCTGCTTTATCCCCCTGTCGCAACTTATTCTTTTGGATATCTATCCCCCCGAAAAGCATGGCTTTGCTTTTGCCTTATGGGGCATGGGCATTATGATTGGCCCTATATTAGGTCCGATTGTGGGGGGCTATTTAACAGAGTGTTATTCTTGGCGGTGGGTTTTTTATGTCAATGTACCCTTTGGAATTCTTGCTTTTTTGGGCCTTTTGTTTTTTTTAAAGGAAAGCGTCCTTGATAAAAGTAAACCTTTTGATAGGAAAGGTTTTCTGCTTCTAAGCCTTTTTCTAACATCTTTACAATTAAGCCTAGATCGAGGAGAACAACTGGATTGGTTGGATTCCGTGGAAATCAAAATTGAAGTTTTTGTAACGCTTTTATCTTTATATTTTTTTATAGCCCATTCTTTGACCACGCCAATCCCTTTTTTTAGTTGGCTGTTGTTTAAGGATTATAATTTTATGATTGGTTTGATCGTTAGTTTTGTGGTTGGGGTCATTTTACAGTCTACCTTAGCTTTAACCCCGTCTTTATTACAAAATTTAATGTTTTATCCCGTGGTGACCTCTGGCCTTATTATGGTACCTAGGGGGATTGGTACGTTGATAGCCATGATGGTCATAGGAAAGCTAGTCGAAAAGGTTGATACGCATTATCTTATCCTGCTTGGTTTTATAGTCACCGGATGGTCTTTAAATATTATGACAACTTATACCCCCCTTATGGGGTATGGATTATTGCTAGGGTCGGGAACTTTGCTAGGTTTTGGGTTGGGATTTATTTTTGTACCGCTTAGTACCCTGGCTTTCTCAACCTTAATGCCTGCCCAAAGGAGCGAAGCCGCTGGTTTGTATAATCTAACCCGCACTATCGGCGGCAGCGTTGGCATTGCCCTTGTAGAAAGCTTTCTTACCCGCAGCAGCCAAAGAAACCATGCTTATTTAACAGAATCAATCAGCCCCTACAATAAAGCCTTTATGTCTACACCTTTGCCAGCTAATTTGAATCCCTTCCATATAACCGGTCTGGCCCAATGGGAAGCGGAAATTATTAAACAATCTTCCTTCCTTGCTTACTTAAACAGTTTTAAGATTTTGATGGTGGCAAGTTTTGCATGTGCCATTTTCTTCTTTTTTATAAAGAAGAAACCCTTAGCCTAAGCCAGAGAGGATTCAGGCCACTTGTCTAAGTTCTGCTCCGTCAACAGATGAGATTGAGGCCTTTTCTAATTTTTCAAAATGCCGAACACCCGCTAAGAAAGCCAAACAAGAGGGAACTGTAACTAAGAGAAGACCCCAGTGGTTGAATGCTTCGGTTACATAAACGACCCCGAAAGATGTGACAACGTACATTAAGGCCCGAGCAGAAGCATAAAGAAAACTAGAGAAAGTAAAGCGCTTATCTACAGGAAATTTTTTGATAAAAATATATGAAGCAGGGAGTTCACCAATATGTAATGTTAGAATCAAAGCTTGTAGTAAAAATACATAAATTACGCTTGGATTAATTGACAGGCAGATTGGGATAGAGGCCATCAAGAATAAAGAGCAAAATGCCCTTATTTTTAATATTGTTAAGGGATAGAACCTATAACTAAGAGCAGTCCAAATAAGCGTAGATATTACCTGAACCATGGTCAGTAGAAAGTTATGGAAGATAATATTTTCTGCAGTATAGCCATAAACACTTTTTAAAGTCGGATTAAAGTAGATGTAAACTAAATAAAATATTAAAGGCCAACCACAGTAGACGAAAAAATAATTCAACGAATTAAGGAAAGAGCGATCTTCTAATGCGATAGGATTGATAGTATCTTGGACTTCTTTTATAATATGTTTTTTACCCTGGCTTTTTATTACTCTTTTCATGTTCAAGAATTCTGGGGTTTCTCGTAAGCGAGTACGTGCCACTGACCCGACGACAGCAATGCAAGCCCCAATCCAAAATGCCGTTCGCCAATTAAATCCATAAGCAGTTGTCAAAGCTCCAATCCCTAAGGCACCCATAGAACCAAAGGCAGAAGCCAAATTAATCAAAGAGACAGCTGTATAGCCAGCTGGCGGTTTAGTAATCTCTGCTACATAAATTTGGGCACCTATAATTTCTCCCATTGATGATAAACCTTGAACTAATCGACAAATCGTCACCACCCACGCTGCCGTGACCCCTATCTGCGCATAGGTAGGTAAATTGGCCATGATGATACACGACGTTGCCATCATCATGGTTGTAATAATCACGGTCG
>ERZ1066127.683-NODE-683-length-16107-cov-11.480812_pt1 | contig 16107 bp, 14 predicted proteins | sample MGYA00382774_ERZ1066127 | MGnify/ENA primary metagenome ERZ1066127 (study PRJEB33369, sample SAMEA5778357) | biofilm metagenome | biome: Industrial cooling water; feature: Water cooling tower basin; material: Biofilm | place: United Arab Emirates | collected... | reverse complement strand
ATTAGGCGATTGCAGCAGACCTAAACAAACCTTATTTATACCCGACATTAAAGCCACCAATGCGTTGCAGTACGTACTAGCGGCTAATGAAGCCAAATCAGCTGGAGTCGACGATGTTTTCCTCTATCATTCAGAAGGAGCTTTGCTTGAAAGCAGCAACAGCAATGTCTTTATATTGCGCGATGGCGTTTTGCGAACTCCTGCACTGGATGGTGGCTGTTTGCCCGGCATCATGCGGTCGGTAATGCTACATCTTTTGCCCAATTTAGGTTATTCGGTAAAAGAACAATTGCTATCACATGCCGATTTGCAAGCGGCAGATGAAGTGTATTTAACTAATGCCATTCACGGGCTTCGATGGGTTGGCGGCTGGAAGCACAAACGCTATTTCCGAAAACAAGCCATAGCCCTTTCTGAAGCATTGAATCAATTGGCCCTGAATAGCCTAACTACGGGTTATTGACCCAACAAAGTTGTTGACAACGCTGCATTACCGCGGATTAAATCTGCGGCAGTCATTCGTTTTTTGCCTTCCAACTGTACTTCTCTCAGGGTTATCCAACCATCACGTACTGCAATCTGCCATTCATTTTCATGTAAACGCCCTTGTCCTACTTGAACAATATGTCGTTCCTGTACAAAACTGGCCTTATAAATTTTCAAAACCAATCCATTCGCTAAACAAAAGGCGCCTGGATAAGGCGATAAGCCTCTGATTTGATTAATCAGATCGTCTCCGCCCTTTGACCAATCTATGCGGCAGTGTTCCTTGAAAATCTTAGGTGCAGTTTTAAGCCCAGCTGTGGTTTGTGGTTGTTGATGATAGGTTACTTTACCAGCAAAAACCTCCTTAATGGTTTGTACCATTAGCTTTGCACCCATATCCATGAGCTCATCGTGTAGGCGACCCGCATCCCAATCGCTTTGAATGCTTAAACGCTGTTGGTGTACCCAATCACCAGTGTCGATGGCATGTTGCAGCTTAAAGGTGGTGACACCTGTTTCATGCTCACCATTCATGATGGCCCAATTGATTGGCGCAGCACCTCTGTAGTTAGGTAACAAAGAGGCATGCAGGTTATAAGTACCTAATGGCGGCATGCTCCATACTAATTCGGGTAACATACGAAATGCCACCACCACTTGTACATCAGCTTTGTAAGAAGCTAACTGAGTTAAAAAATCAGGATTCTTTAGTTTTTCGGGCTGCAAAACCGGGATGCCTCGCGCAGCGGCATATTGTTTCACAGGTGATTCTTGTAATTTCTGACCTCGACCAGCAGGTTTGTCTGGCATGGTTACAACTGCAACCACTTGCAAGCCAGCTTCAATCAAAGCTTGTAAACATGCAACTGCAAATGCAGGGGTTCCTAAAAAGATGATACGCTTATCGTGCATTTTCAAAGCTTTAAGGATAAAGAAGGTACTTTTGGCGCATGGCAGCAAACTGCTTCAAACCAGGCTCCCATGTTCGGCGTATTTGCGTTTCGCTCATGCCAGCGGCAATCTGTTCACGAAGCATTTTGGTACCCGCCAATTTGTCGAAAAAGGGTGTAAAAAAGTTTTGCTTGTCGGGCGACTGGGTATAAAAGGTTAACAAGGGTGCCAAATCAATTTGTTTCCGATGCTGTAATTCTTTCAATGTCACCTTGCCATAATCAAAACCAACGCAGACCTTGCCCAACTGAGGTGGTTTTTCAGCCTTTCCAGGGATAGACCTCGGCACGAAGGAAGTATCTCCTCCTTTAAACCAAGGTGCACCTACCAATTGGAACGGCCGATCAGTTCCTCTGCCCAAACTGATATCAGTTCCTTCAAAAAAACAAGTTGAAGGATACAAATAAACGGAGTGCATGTCTGGTAAATTGGGTGAAGGTGCCACTGGTAAATTATAGTGGGTTTGGTGCGTATACCCTTTAAGCTTAACTATTTGCAGCGAACACCTAAGACCACCAGCTAGCCAGCCTTCCCCATTGATCATTTGTGCGTATTCGCCCAAGGTCATGCCATGAACAATGGGTATTGGATGCATGCCCACGAAAGACCTTAAACTGGTATCGAGCAGTGGACCATCGATGTAATGTCCATTCGGATTAGGTCTATCTAGCAAAAGCAAGGGTATGTTTTGCTCGGCACAGGCTTCCATCACATAATGCAAAGTGCTGATGTAGGTATAAAAGCGAGCACCAACGTCTTGCATATCGAAAATCATCAAATCGATCCCCTTTAAATCTGCAGCTTGAGGCTTTTTCTTATTACCATAAAGAGAGATAACAGGAACACCCGTTCGTTGGTCGCGGCCATTTTCAATTTTAGCGCCTGCTTCAGCTTCACCTCTGAAGCCGTGTTCTGGAGCAAAAACAGCTTCCACTTGTTGATTTTCTTTCAACAAGAGGTCTAGCAGGTGTCCTTTACTGGTCATGGCGGTATGGTTAACTACCAAGCCAAGTCTTTTACCATCTACCAATGGTTTCCAAACCGTGGTTTGGTCGGCACCCACAAGCAATTGGGCCTGACCTTTACATGCAATACCTACAAATAGCCAAAGAAATAGCGCAGCTTTTCTAATTTTGGGGGAAATAGTAGTTTTTGTCACTGATTCGTTTTCTTTTTAAGCGCCTGGCCATAGACCGTGGCAACCACCTTTCGAGATTGGTGGTGCGTATTGCCATTGCGGGTGTGGCTACAGGCATCGTGGTTATTCTGGCAGCCAGTGCCATCGTTTCTGGCTTCCAGGAAAGTATTCCCGTCAAATTTACCGGCTTTTGGGGCCACATTCAAATAAGCAGACTCGAATTGAGTCAATCTTTTGAACAAAAGCCGTTTCAATTACGTGCTGACCAAAGCGACAGCATCCGTCGGCATCCTGATGTTCAGTGGGTTGCACCATATGCTACCAAGGCAGGTATCTTGAGAACCGATGAAGCATTTGAAGGCATTGTGCTGAAAGGAGTTGACGGCAGCTACCAAACCGATTTTTTACAAACGACAATGACCGCAGGCAAAATGCCTGATTTCAACGGCGATGAAGCAACTAATGACATTCTATTGCCTGAAAGCGTGGCAAAGAAGCTGGAACTTGAAATAGGTGATAAAATCCAATGCTATTTTATACAGGATCCACCTCGTTTACGTGTTTTTAACATAAGTGGCATATATAAACTTGGCATAGAAGGCGAATTTTCTAAACCTTATGTAATCAGTGATTTGCGACATATTCGCAAGCTAAATGGCTGGGAAGATGAGCAGATGGGAAGTTTGGAAGTGCATCTTAAAAATAGGAAGGATGTTCAAAGCACAGCCTATCAATTAAGTGATGCCTTGGATGTGAATTTAGAAGCCTTTGGGATCCAGGACCTCTACCCTAATTTGTTCAATTGGCTCAACTTGTTCGACCTCAACAAGCAGGTATTGATGATCATCATGCTTTTGGTGGCAGGTATCAATATGGTTTCGGCACTGTTTATTTTGATTTTAGAACGCACCCAAACTATTGGACTTTTCAAAGCTTTTGGCATGCAAACGCGCAGCATCAGCAGCTTATTTGTCCTCACAGGGGCCTACATCGCAGGCATGGGTATGCTGATAGGCAATGTATTAGCCGTTTTGTTTTATTGGTTACAAACACGTTATAAAGTCATTAGACTTGACGAAAGCAGCTATTATGTAGATGCGGTGCCCTTGGCCATTGGCTTGCAAGAATGGCTTTTATTGAACTTACTTACCTTTGCCAGTTGTGTTGTGCTTCTTTTGTTGCCGGCTTTTGCCATTTCACGCATCAGGCCTGTAGAAGCTATTCGCTTCAATTAAGCCTCATTTTCGTAATAGATTTTGTAGAATTTTCTACCATCTGCATCTGTACCTTGCTCTATGAGATTTCTATTGCCGTGTATGTAAATGTGAAAATTCTTGTCGAGCTTTAAAACGCTCTTAAAAATGCGCTGCTGCTTCTTCACCGCTTGCTGCGATATTTCAAAGTTATCGGCCAATTCCCAGTCAACTTCCTCGCTGTAGTGCTTGTTATATTGATGAAAACTCTTGATGACCTCTGCATTTTGCAATACTTCTTCCTCAAAATTCTTTTTGTCGAATGTATCGTTCTTTTTGAAAAAAGCCACGGAACGATTCAATAAGTCAATCTGATCGGCTTTGTTGATTTCAAACTCCTCCGGATATTGTTGGGTGACAAAGTTTTTGGTGAGACTTAAAACCGCATGGGTATGGTTGATATGGTCTTTTTTCGGCTTGGCCCCAACAAAATCACGTGTCCAATATTCGGTTTCACCCCCAGCTTTTTCTAATGGAAGCAAGGTATAACCTATGTCTTCGCTGAAGAGCACCAATACTGCTCTGTCGAATTTTTTCCCGCCTATACCTTTTCGCAGACGCAGACCTGGCTCCCCTGTGATTACCTCTGATGTTTCTAAAAAGAAGTCCTTGTTCTCAATTTTATAAATTCCCACTGCTTCAAAAACGGCATTGCCAAAGGTCACATCTTGGAAATTAATTACGAAAATATCTCCACCAGGTATAGCAGGATGTCTTGAAACGTCGTGGAGGTGTTTGACTATGCCTTTGGTGCAAAACACAAAATCTTGTCCCATTTCAATGCTCTTACATAAGCTAAACAGGGGATTAAGCTCGAGCGAAACCGGATGGCTGAATTCTTGTGTTTGTACCACCTGTGCAAAAGGTTTGAGGAAGATACGTCGCAAGGCTTCGTCCTCCGAATCATCGGCTCTGAAATACAGGGATTCATTCAATTCAGGTTCTAATCCACTTTCTACATCGTGTAAACGGTGGTAAATGAACTTGTTGATGCGTGCCAGTTCGTAGTCAATCATGCCTTAGCTATCCCATTTTTCAAGTTGCTTCAAGAAAACTTCCATGTCCTTGGGATAAGGCGCTGTTACTTCCACCTCTACCCCTTCAGCTGAGCGGAATTTTAGTGCACGTGCATGCAACGCAAAGCGACCGATCATGGGTTTTTCTTCTTCGAATTTTGCGAGATTGAATTTTCTTTTGATATGCGATAAAAACGGCACTTTGGCGCCATATGCCGTATCGTTAGCAATTACGGCTTTGCGAGCTGCCAAATGGACACGAATTTGGTGGGTACGACCTGTAATAGGGGTGCATTCAACTAAAGTGAAGTGCCTGAAATATTGAACAGAATCAAAATAAGTCAAGGCCTCTTTACCGCTTCCAAAATCAACGCGCATCAAGCCGCTTCTACCAGTTCCAATGGGCAAATCCACTTCTTCCATTTCGAATTGGTGGATGCCTTCAACTACGGCATGGTATTTTTTCAAAACGCGCCGGTGTTCAAACTCCATCGAAACAAATCGATACGATTCGTCATCCTTGGCAAGGATCAGTGCACCAGAAGTTTCTTTATCAAGGCGGTGACACAACCGCAAATCATCATTGTAAGCCTTGGCCAACCGCAAGAGAGAAGGTGCTTCCGCAAAACGCTCATCGAGCGAACTAAGCATGGGAGGTTTGTTTACCACAACCACCTGGTCGTTTTCAAACAAAACCAGATCGGTAAACTGTAATTTTTTCATGCCGCAAAAATACGGGCTTCTCTTACTTATCGATTGCTTTTTCGAGCGTTACTCCAAAAGTACTGCCGTCACCGGGATTCGAACGAACATTGACACTTTGGTTATGCGCTTCCACAATGTGTTTTACGATGGCCAATCCTAATCCTGTACCACCTTCGTCACGTGAACGTGCTTTGTCAACTCGATAAAAACGCTCAAACAAGCGAGGGAGGTGCTCCTCTTCGATGCCTATGCCATTGTCAGACACCTCAATGAGGTAGTTTTTATCCATATCGTACAAGCCAATCAGGGTTTGTCCTCCTTCCCTGCCATATTTGATGGAATTTGTAATCAAATTGACAAATACTTGCCTGATTTTTTTTCTGTCAGCTCGGACGAAAAATGGCGGCGTGCAGCCTTGCTTAAAGCCTAAAGTAATGTGCTTTTCCAGGGCTTTGAATTCAAGTGATTCTAAAATGTCTTTGATAACCTCATATACGTCAAAGGTTTCCAAATCTAATTTCTGCGACCCACTTTCCAGCTCTGATATGGTGAGCAGGTCCTTTACCAACATTTCCATCCTATCAGCGCTTTTAGCTGCTTTCTTTAGGAAGTGCCGAGTTAGTTCAGGATCCTCCATGGCACCATCAAGCAGGCTATGAATGTAGCCCTGAATATTGAAAATTGGGGTTTTAAGTTCATGCGATACATTGCCAAGGAACTCCTTGCGGTATGTCTCCATACGCATTTCCTGCTCCATTTCTGCACTTCGATCACGTGCCCAATCGCCAACTTCATGCATCACCTCGCCCAATGGGTCGGTACTGAATTTGTCTTGAATTTGTTGGTTGAATTTGCTCGATTTAACAGTGTAAATGGTCTTGTAAATGAGCTTTACCTTGCGGTAAACAAAGTAGTTGACTACAAATAGTACAACTGCATAAGCTATGCCACCAGTGAGTAAAACACCTGCTACGCTCCTCCAACCTGTCCATCCCAATAACCAGCCCAAAGGCCATAAGAGCAACGCAATGATTGCAGCTGCCAACGAAGCAATTGCAGCAGGTGTAGGATTTTTCACTCAGCGCCAAACTTATAACCTACACCCTTCACCGTTTGGATGTAATCTTCGCCTACCTTTTCACGCAATTTACGGATATGTACGTCAATGGTACGGTTAATGACCACCACATCATTTCCCCAAATCAGCTCCAAAATCATGTCTCGAGAAAATACCTTACCTGGTTTGCCAGCGAGTAAGAAAAGTAATTCAAACTCTTTTTTTGCTAAGATAATTTGCTCACTGCCTTTTGTAACGGTATAGGTTTCACGGTCGATCGTCAAATCATTGATTTGAATTTTTGGCTGAACCACTTCATCTTTCCCACTTGACCGTCGCAAAATAGCATTGATTCTACTTAACAATGCCCTTGGTTTGATTGGCTTTGAAATGTAATCATCGGCTCCTGCACTGAAACCCATGATTTCAACGAACTCTTCGTCACGAGCCGTTAAAAACACGATAAAGGTGTTTTTAAGTTTGTCAATTTCACGAATCTGCCTGCAGGTTTCAATACCGTCCATTTTCGGCATCATGATGTCTAGGATAATTAGATCAGGTTTCTGATCCCGTGCAATCCGAATGGCATCGGCTCCATTGCTTGCTGTTAGCACTTCGTAGCCTTCTTTGTTCAGGTTGTAGCCAATGATTTCGAGGATATCCGGTTCATCATCAACCGCTAGAATTTTATACTTGGAGTTATTCATAACCTAAATTTAACGGCAAAGAAAACCCAATTTTACACCAACACGAATGCCGTGGCTGTTAAGTTATCATTAATTCGCGGAAGGCACAAAATACCTTCCGCGAAACAGAAATTATTGAAGCAAAGAAGCAAGCTTGCTTTCCAACTCGGGGCCACGCAGGTTACGAGCAACAATATTGCCCTGGGGATCAACAATCAAGGTGGCTGGTATCGACTGAATGGCGTACAAACCTGTTACCATCGAATCCCAGTATTTGAGGTCACTCACGTGTTTCCAAGCCAATTTGTCGTCGGCAATGGCTTTTAACCATTCAGCTTTTCCCCTATCGAGCGAAACACCTAAAATCTCAAAGTTCTTACCCTTAAAACGCTCATACATCTTCACAACATTCGGATTTTCCTGACGGCAAGGAGCGCACCAAGAAGCCCAAAAATCGACCAAAACATATTTGCCTCGCAAATCGCTAAGTGCTAAACTATCACCTTCTGGGGTAGCTAATTTAAAATCGGGCGCAGGTTTGCCCGGTTGCAATTCGGCTAAGTTACGATATGGCTCAACGAACTGCTTGAACCAAGCCGTGTATTTACTTTTGGGATGCTCTTTTTCAAATCGATTCAACAATCCAAAAAACCATTCGAACTCCGATTCTGGTGAAATGAAGTTTGCAGCGTACAATGCGGCAAAAACGGGAACAATGCCATTGTCGTTGTTGTCGATGAAGTCCTTAACAAAGGCCTTTTGAGTTTCCTGATAGCCTTTGTATTTCTCTTGCGCTTCAGCTCGCTTTGTTTCAAATTCAGGCAAGTTGGCATAAGGCATCAATTCTTCATTGAGGCTACCCACTTTTTTCTGAAAATTCTCAAATTCTTGAAAGTACGTAATCAACTGCTCACTACCCGTAGAACCTTTTACTTTGGCAGATGCAACAAATTGATCGGCTTTTGCTACTATTTCAATGGCCGTACCATTCTCAATCAGAATAGGAATAATGCCGGATGTTCCCAGCGATAGCATGTACACGGTTGGTTCTGTAGCAGCAGAAGTAAGTTTGAAGTTGCCTTTATCATCGATCGTCGCGGAATCAACCGTAACCGCATCTTCCAGGGTGAATTCAATGAGTTTAAGACTTTCACCAGCCGCTCCTTCTATGGTACCGCTGATTTCGAAACGGTCGTCTCCAACCTTGTTACAGGCCGCAGTGGCCAAAGCTGCCAACAGCAGCACATACATTAAACGCATATTAGTCTTTTAATAGGATTTCTGTTAGTAATTGATTGGTCATGCGGGGATCGGCCTTGCCTTGAGTACGTTTCATGACTTCACCCATAAACAAGCCCAACACACCTTTTTTACCGCTTTTAAACTCGGCTACTTTGTCGGGCCAAGCTGCCAAAACCGCTTCTACGTGTCCACGCAATTCGTCCTCGTTGCGCTCTTGCACCAAGTTCAAACGCTTTGCCAAGGACAGAGGATCGGCATCGGCTTGCTCGAGCAAAGCTGGAAACAACTTCTGAGAAGCTGCTGAATGGCTCAACACGCCCTCATCTACCAGGTGAATGATATTGGCCAGTTGCTTGGGCTGCAAAGGAAAATCATCGATGTGCGAAGCTTCTGCATTGATCCAGCTTTTCACCGGGCCCATCACCCAGTTGGCAGCTTGTTTGTAATTGGTTGTCAATGATGTAAGCTCGTTGAAATAAAGAGCCACTTCACGGGTATCGGTGAGTACACCAGCATCGTATTCGTTCAAGCCAAAATCCTTGGTAAACTTAGCTACCAGCGCTGCAGGCAAGGGAGGCATGGCAGCTCGCACGCTCTGCACATAACTTTCATCCACAACTACCGGCTGCAAATCGGGCTCGGGGAAATAGCGGTAGTCGTTGGCCTGCTCTTTCGAACGGAGCGAAAAAGTGGTGCCTGCCACAGCATCAAAACTGCGTGTTTCGCTGTCGAGCGAACCACCAGCTTCCAATACATCAATCTGGCGCTTGAACTCGTATTCAATGGCGCGTTGTACGTTGCGGATGGAGTTCATGTTCTTCACCTCCACCTTGGTACCAAACTTTTCGCTGCCTTTCAAACGCACACTGATGTTGGCATCGCAACGCAGACTACCCTCTTCCATGTTCCCGTCGCAGATGTCGAGGTAACGAACCAGTTTGCGGACTTCGGTAAGATAGTTGTAGGCTTCGCGTGGCGAGCGAATGTCGGGTTCGCTCACAATTTCTAACAAGGGTACGCCACAACGGTTGAGGTCGATGAGCGAATCATAGGCATCCTGATCGTGCATGCTTTTGCCAGCATCTTCTTCCATGTGGATGCGTGTGATGCCAATGCGGCGAATATCGCCGTTTTCATTGGCCACGTCTAAGTGCCCCTCAAAACAAATGGGCGTGGTATGCTGGGTGATTTGGTAGCCCTTGGGCAAGTCGGCATAAAAGTAATTTTTACGCGCAAACTCGTTCCAGCGCCTGATTTGACAGTTCATCGCCAATCCCAATTTCACGGCAAACTCCAGCACCCGCTCGTTGAGTTTGGGCAAGGTACCCGGGTGACCCAACGAAATGGGACCCACTTGGCTATTTGGCGCTGCTCCATAGCTTGCCGAATCGGCGCAATAGGCTTTCGATTGGGTATTGAGCTGGGTGTGCACCTCCAAGCCCACTACTAATTCGTATTTATCGTAAATCGTATTTTCCATCTTTTACAAATAGCTTAACACCGCATCCATGGCATCGTTCAATCCAGCCGCATGCGAACCGCCCGCAGTAGCCAAAAACGGCTGTCCGCCTCCTCCACCCTGCATTTTCTTGGCGGCATCGCGGACGATGTTGCCAGCATTCAATCCTTTCGACTGCACCAGTGCATCACCAATGGCAACTACCATTTGTGGTTTGTCGCCAACAACAGCCCCCAAAACCACCAAGCTGTTGTCGGCATGACGGCGGAGGTCGTTGGCCAGCTTTTTCAAAGCATCGGCAGAGCGGACTTCCACCCTGGCCTTCAACAGCTGTGCTCCTTTTTCGGCAACGAACTGGGCGCTCAATTCTTGCTGCAAAGCATGCAATTGCTGGTTCTCGAGCTGTTCCAATTCCTTGCGCAGCGCAGCGGTTTCTTCCAGTAACTTTTCGGCTTGAGCTACCAAATCCTTTGGATTTTTCAACAAATCACGCAGTTGCTGCAATTGCTCCAACTGGTCATTTACCCATGCCATGGCGCGCTCACCAGTTATGGCTTCGATGCGCCGAACACCCGTAGCTATGCTCGATTCGCTGGTGATTTTGAACAAACCAATGTGTGCTGTATTGGGCACGTGCGTTCCACCACAAAGCTCTACGCTGTAACTGGGGTCGAAGGTGATGACACGTACAAAATCGCCATACTTCTCGCCAAACAGGGCCATGGCGCCCAATTCTTTGGCTTGGGCGATGGGCACTCCGCGTCTTTCGTCCAGGCGAATGGCTTGCAAAACGCGCTCATTCACCATTTTTTCTACCTGCTGCAACTCTTCCTCGGTCATTTTAGCAAAATGCGAAAAGTCGAAACGCAAATAATCGGCATTTACCAAACTGCCTTTTTGCTCTACGTGGGTACCGAGTACCTGGCGCAAGGCAGCGTGTAACAAGTGTGTTGCACTGTGGTTGGCAGCCGTTGCTTCGCGCTTGTGGTGGTTCACCAAGGCCACAAACGTATCGTCGAGCTGGGCTGGCAAGCGATCCACTTCGTGCACATGCAGGTTGTTTTCCTTGTAGGTATTCAACACTGCGATTTTTTGTCCATCGCTGCCCTGCAAATAACCCGTATCGCCCACCTGTCCACCGCTTTCGGCATAAAAAGGAGTCTCGGCCAGTACCAATTGAAATACTTCTTTGTTTTTGGCCTTGACCGATCGGTAGCGCTGAATGCGTGTTTCGGCTTCCAATTGATCGTAACCCACAAATTGCACGGGCTCTTGCTCATCGCTCACCAACATCCAATCGCCTGCATCTACTTTGGCAGCCTCGCGTGAGCGGCTTTTTTGCTGCTCCATCTCGGCCTTGAAGCCTTCTTCATCAATGCTGAAGCCATTTTCACGGGCAATCAAAGCAGTGAGGTCGATAGGGAAACCGTAGGTATCGAACAATTCGAAGGCGGTGGCACCATCGATTTGCTTTTTGCCGCTCGCCTGCAATTCTTGCTGCACCTGGGCCAAACGACGCAAACCATTGGTGAGGGTGCGTAAAAAGGCCACCTCTTCCTCGCGGATAATGCGCTGTACAAAATCTAATTGGGCAGGCAATTGGGTAAATACCGCACCCATTTGTTCCGACAAAACCGGCACCAAACGGTATAAAAAGGGCTCTTCGAAACCCAAAAAGGTATAGCCGTAACGAATGGCGCGGCGCAAAATGCGGCGACAAACATAGCCAGCTTTATTGTTCGAAGGCAGTTGCCCATCGGCAATCACAAAGCTGATGGCGCGGATGTGGTCGGCAATGACCCTGAAGGCCACATCGGCATCGTGGTGTTGTCCGTAGGTATGGCCACTCATGCGTTCCAACTGTTGAATCAAGGGTTGGAAAACATCGGTGTCGTAATTGCTGCTTTTGGAAGCGATGACACGGCACAAACGCTCGAAACCCATGCCGGTGTCGACATGTTGTGCGGGGAGTTTTTCCAACGAGCCATCGGCCTTGCGGTTGAATTCCATGAACACCAGGTTCCAAATCTCAATCACCTGAGGATGGTCGTTGTTTACCAAGCTTGCACCTGAAACAGCTGCGCGTTCGTCTGGCGTGCGCAAATCGACGTGGATTTCGGAGCATGGACCGCAAGGACCCTGATCGCCCATCTCCCAAAAATTGTCTTTTTTGTTGCCATTGAGGATGCGATCAGCTGGTACCCACTTGAGCCATTCGCGCTTGGCATCTTCATCGAATCCTAATCCCTCCTTGGCATCTCCTTCGAATACGGTTACATACAAACGGTCTTTGTCGAGACCAAAAGTTTCTGTTAACAACTCCCAGGCCCAGTCGATGGCTTCCTTTTTGAAATAATCGCCAAAACTCCAGTTGCCCAGCATTTCAAACATGGTATGGTGGTAGGTATCGTGCCCTACATCTTCGAGGTCGTTGTGTTTACCCGACACCCGCAAACAGTGCTGTGTATCAGCCACACGTGTGTGCTTCGCAGGCTGGTTGCCCAAAAAAAGTTCTTTGAATTGATTCATGCCCGCATTGGTGAACATGAGGGTTGGGTCGCCTTTCACCACGATGGGTGCAGGGTTTTCGATGTGATGTCCGCGCTCCTTGAAGAAGTCAAGGAATTGTTGCCGGATCTCCGTAGCTGTCATAAATGGCTGAACTTCCGATTAATAGCTTTTTCTACTGAAACTAAATTTGCAAAGGCACTGAAGCTGTTGTAATTTCAGCGGCGCTAAATTACACAGAAATCTCACAGCATGGCGAGAGTAAAGTACTACTACAACGCTGCAAAGCTAAAATACGAAAAGATTGAATTATCGTGGAGGCAGCGCTTTTTGCGGATTTTTGGCTTTTTATCTGCCACAGCCGTATTTGCTACCATCATAATTGCATTTGCTTACACCTACCTCGACTCGCCTAAAGAAAAGCAACTTAAGCGCGAAATTGAAGCAATGGAGTTGCAATACGAATTGTTGAATGAAAAGCTAGGATTACTCGAAAATGCCTTAAGTGATTTGCAAAACCGCGATGACAATATTTACCGGGTGGTTTTTGAAGCAGAGCCTATTCCTGAAAATAGTCGACAAGCAGGCATCAATAAAAATTACAAAAACTTGCAAGAGTTTTCCAATGCCAAATTGATGGTAGAAAGTAGCAGTCGGGTTGATAAATTAGCCAAACAGCTTTACATCCAAAGCAAAAGTTACGATGAAGTGGTGGGCATGGTAAAGGCTAAATCGGCCTTGGTTGCTGCCATTCCGGCCATTCAACCCATGAAAAACAAAGACTTGAATCGCATCGGTTCAGGTTTTGGATACCGCATCGACCCTATTTACAAAACCATCAAATTCCACGAGGGCATTGATTTTACTGCACCCATGCGCACTGAAATTTATGCTACAGGCGATGGTCGGGTGTCGGAAATCATGCGCATGGACCGTGGTTATGGTAATTGTGTGGTCATAGATCACGGTTATGGATATAAAACCCTGTATGCCCATATGTCGCGCTTCAACGTGCGCGAAGGACAAAGGGTAAAGCGTGGAGAAGTGATAGGGTATGTGGGCAATACCGGCAAATCTACGGCCCCGCACTTGCACTATGAAGTAATAAAAGATGGTTCTAAGGTAAATCCAGTAAACTTTTTCTACAACGACATCACGCCCGAACAATACGACCGCATGATTCAAAACGCATCGCAACTCAACCAAGCTTTCGACTGATATGCCTTACAAGTCTAAACCCATTGAAAAATCGTACTATAGTATTGGCGAAGTGGCCGAGCTGTTAGGCGTGAGTCAATCGCTCATTCGCTTCTGGGAAACCGAGTTTGAGCAATTACAGCCCAAAAAGAACCGCAAAGGAAACCGCATGTATACACCGGCTAACATCGAGCAGTTGCGTACCATCTACCATTTAGTCAAAGAGCGCGGCTATACCCTAAAAGGCGCTCGTGAGATGTTGAAGGCCAAAGCACCGGAGGTAGATAAGCAGTTGGCTGTTCGCGAAAGCCTGCTAAAAATCAGGTCGTTTCTCACCGAGTTAAAAACCGATTTGGATGCTGGAGAAGCCGAAAATCCACTTACACAAGCTTGAAAACTTTCAATTACAGCCTAAAATCCGCATTTTCGTATCCTCAAATTTTACTTATGCTCGATAAACATGGCATCGCCAAGCGCATTGCGCGTGAATTGCAAGACGGCTATTACGTAAACCTTGGTATTGGCATTCCTACCCTGGTAGCCAATTACATTCCCGAAGGTGTAGAAGTGGTATTGCAATCGGAAAACGGTTTGTTGGGCATGGGCCCCTTCCCCATCGAAGGCGATGAAGACCCCGATTTGATCAATGCAGGCAAACAAACCATCACCACGGTCGCTGGGTCGTCGTTTTTTGACTCTGCCATGAGTTTCGGTATGATTCGCGCTGGCAAGGTCGATTTAACGGTATTGGGCGCCATGGAGGTAAGCGATAAGGGCGACATTGCCAACTGGAAAATTCCGGGTAAAATGGTGAAAGGCATGGGAGGTGCCATGGATTTGGTGGCAAGTGCCCGCAACATCATTGTGGCCATGCAACATGTGAACAAAGCCGGCGAGTCGAAATTGCTACCCGAATGCACTTTGCCCATTACCGGCTTAAAATGCGTGAAAAAGGTAGTTACCGAGTTGGGCTACTTTGAAATAGACGAACGGGGCTTTGTACTCAAAGAGCGGGCACCTGGGGTTTCGGTGGAAGAAATTGTGGCCAAAACAGCTGGCCGTTTGGTAGTGGAAGGCGAAGTGCCCGAAATGTTGCTCTGATGGCGCAACAAGCGTTTGACATTCGTTGGGCAACAGCAGCAGACATGCCAGCAGTGCATGCCCTCATCCACGAACTAGCCACCTACGAAAAGGCCCCCGAAGAACACACTTGCACCTTAGAGCAATTAACAGAAGATGGCTTTGGCAGCAACCCCATTTTCGAATGCCTGGTGGCCGAATTGCCCGAAGTGGGTGTGGTAGGTATGGCCCTGTTTTACACCAAATACTCCACTTGGAAAGGGAAATGCATCTTCCTCGACGATTTGATGGTGAACGAGCCCTACCGTGGCTTGGGCATTGGCAAAGCCCTGCTGCATGAGCTCATGCGCTTGGCCCGCGACCGCAAGGCACAGCGCTTAGAATGGCAGGTACTTGATTGGAACGAGCCAGCCATTGGGTTTTACCGCGCTTTGGGTGCCGAACTCGACCCTACTTGGATCAATTGCAAGTTAACTTTTCAGCAGCTTCAGGATTTTCGGGTCTAAAAGCGTTATTTTGCGGCCAAAACAAAGGCAGTGAAAGTATTCAAGTTTGGTGGCGCCTCGGTAAAAGATGCAGCTGGGGTAATGAACCTGAGCCGTATTTTGGGATTGTTCCCCGATGAATCGATTTTAGTTGTGGTTTCGGCCATGGGCAAAACCACCAATAAACTCGAACTGGTTATCCAAAGCTGGTTTACCCAAAAGCTGCCTGATTGTATTGAACACATTGAAGAGCTGCGCTTTTACCACCAAGAACTTATTCGCGGTTTGGAAATCACCCGCCAGCAGCAATTTGAGCTCATCAAAAGCACCGACGGCTTTTTCGACCAATTACGAGAGCTGGTTAAAAAAACCTCGAACACCAATTACAACCTGCAATACGATCAGATTGTGGCCTTTGGTGAATTGGTTTCTACCCACATCATCAGCGGATATTTGAACGCAATTGGCACGCAAAACCGCTGGCTTGATGCCCGTGAATATGTGGTAACTAACGATACTTACCGCGATGCGCGCATTCAATGGCAGCAAACGCAGTCGAACATCAGTCATTTGGTGCTAGATGGCAAACTCAAAGACGGCATTAACCTGGTGCAAGGCTTTATTGGTCGCGATGCCGTGAGTGGTAACACCACTACCCTGGGGCGCGAGGGCAGCGACTTTACAGCCTCCATCTTTGCTTATTGCTTGGGTGCTGCCGACGTAACCATTTGGAAAGATGTACCTGGCGTGTTAAACGCCGACCCCAAACTCTTCCCTTTCGCCGAAAAAATCGACGAGCTGTCGTACGAAGAAGCGGTAGAAATGACCTATTACGGTGCTTCGG
>ERZ1066127.682-NODE-682-length-16115-cov-8.014321_pt1 | contig 16115 bp, 12 predicted proteins | sample MGYA00382774_ERZ1066127 | MGnify/ENA primary metagenome ERZ1066127 (study PRJEB33369, sample SAMEA5778357) | biofilm metagenome | biome: Industrial cooling water; feature: Water cooling tower basin; material: Biofilm | place: United Arab Emirates | collected... | reverse complement strand
TCCTCCAGTACGTCGGCAGCAGCCCCTTCATGGCTCCGTCGATCCTCAGCCTCATCGCCGCAGCTCAGGTCGACCACGGCTGCTGGTACACCATGGCGCCCGACGGCCAGTCCGGCGGCACCCGCTGCATGGCCCGCGCCCTCGAGAAAATCGGGCGCGAGCAGGGTGTCAACTACATCACCGGCCGCCGCGTGACTCGCATCGTCGAGCGGGACAACCGCGTGGTCGGCGTCGAGATCGACGCCGGCGGCGGAACGCCCGAGTTCTTGGCCGCCGACGCCGTCGTCTCCAACTGCGACGTCCAGCGCACCAACCGCGACCTGCTCGAGTCGCCCAAGGCCCGGGCCGAGCAGCAGGCGATCGCCAAGAAGTACACCCCCGCGTGCAGCGGCGTCGTCCTCTACCTCGGCCTCGACAAGCAGTACGACCACGTCGCCCACCACAACTTCTTCTTCAGCAAGAACAGCCACGACGAGTTCCACGACATCTACAGCAAGGGCATCCCCGCCCGCGACCCCACCATGTACATCTGCGCCCCGTCGCGCAGCGACCCGACGCAGGCGCCCCCCGGCTGCGAGGCCCTCTACATCCTCGTCCACACGCCCTACATCCGCGGCAACCAGAAGTGGGACGGCCCCGGCGGCCTGATGGAGCAGTACAAGCCCGTCATCCTCGACAAGATGCGCCGCATGGGCTTTGCTGATATCGACAAGCACATCGTCGTCGATCGCACCCTCAGCCCCGCGGGCATCGAGAAGATGTACAACGCCGAGGGCGGCGCGATCTACGGCCTCGCGTCCCACGGCCTCATGCACGGCGGCTTCAAGCCCAAGAACCGCAGCCGCGTGTATTCCAACCTCTACCTCGCCGGCGGCAGCGCCAACCCCGGCCCCGGCACGCCCATGGTCATCATGAGCGGCGTCACCGCCGCCACCTGCCTGCTCGAGGACTGGAAGATCCCGCTCCCCACCGAGAGCGGCCGCAGCGTGCATGATCGCATCATCGAGCCCAAGACCGCTCCGGTGTTGGTCTGATCACGGGAGCCGGGCCTTCCAGGCCCCGCGCAATGACTCAGTAGGACCGGCTTCCAGCCGGTCCTTTTTCTTTGGTACTCACGCGTGCGACCTCGGCGCGACTGCCCACGCACATTGCCGGACCGCCGAGCCGGTCCGGCAGTGGCACCCAATCGCTTCGCCCCTCACGGACAGATCAACTGTTCGTAGTACGGCAAGAACAGCAGGAAGTCCGCATCATCCACCAGACGGTCGCCGTTCCAGTCGCAACGCTTGTCAGCTTCTGGCACCACGAGCGCGTTGTACGCGGGCAGAAACTCAAGGAAATCCGCGTCGTCCACGATCGTGTCATCGTTGAGATCGCCCGGGCATCGGATGCCGACCTCGATCGAGCCGATGCCGTAGCCGGCGCACTGGTTGCCTGCGCCGAACTGATACGAGCCGGCGTCGGCGGGGATGAACGGATCGATGATCATGATCTCGGAGCGTGAACCGAGAATGCGGGAATCGTCGTTGAGGTCGATGTCCTCCTTCCGCCACACGTACGTCAGTGGCCCGGTGCCGGTCAGCGTCGAGCGGAAGACGACGCGATCGCCGGTCTCGGGCGTGAACCCCGGGCCGTCGAACGTCAGCGGCGTCGGGCCGACACACTCGGTGACGTCGGACCAATCGGTGAACGACCACGACTCGATCAACTGATCCGCCGTCGCGCCGCCCGCGCCGGCGGTGAAGCCGACCCAGGCGCAATCGGGGAACAGCGACGAGCCTCCGTCCAGCGTGTCGAGGTCGAGCGGGCAGAAGAGGAGCGGCTCGCCGTCGAGCCAGACGTAGAGCACGCCGGGTGTGTATTCGATCTTCACGTCCCGGAACGTGCCGTCGGTGACGCTGTCGGGCAGAAAGGCGTGGGCGAGCGAGAAGGCATCGGCGTTGGAGTTGCCGCTGGGCCCGTCGGTCTGCACGCTGACGTGCATGCCCTGGAACTCTTCGCTGAAGATAAACGTGTCGAACTCGATGGCGACGCTGCGCGGGATGGCGGCGTAGCCGATGCCCGACCCGTCGGTGCCGATCGCGTCGGCGGCATCATCCTGGATCACAAACGCGAAGCCGTCGGCCGTGCCGTTCTGGATGGCGAAGCGGAACGAGGTGCGGAACCCGCTGTTGAGTTCGGCCTTCGAGACGGTGTACCACGCCGCCCCGGCGCCACCCTGCTCGGTCCGCGTGAGCCGCAGACGGTTGTCGAGCGTGTCGGCGTCGCCGACGAGCGTGAGACCGCTGGTGGACGAGAAATCCGGGAATGAGAAGACCGCGCCGCACTGTGCCGAAGCGAGTCGTGCCGCGATCGCAGCGCCCGTTGAGACCGCCAAGAACAAACCCGTCCGCATGAGCCCCTCCCGCGGCGGTGCCGCAGTGAGCGGTCATCGTACCGGCAGGGGCAACTTCCACCAAGGCCATTCTCGCGCGGCCGCACCGTCCCAAAACCGGTTTCCCCTTCATTTCCAGAGCATTCCCCAGCACCAGTGGGACCGGCCTCCGGCCGGTCGACCAACGCTCCGGCACGAAGCGACCACGGTCTGCTTCATGGATTCGGAAGCAGCAACGTCTCGCCCGTACCTGCGGCTCCCGGTCGGCGGCCGGTCCCACTGCGGCTCTCGGAAAAACAACGGACCCGGCCTTCGCCGGGTCCGTTGCTTGGTCCATCGAAAACGCAAATGGGGGTGTCCCACGAGAGAGACGATTACCACGGGCAGACAAGGTCGTTGTACTGGCCGGCGAAGATCACGAAGTCGGCATCATCGACAACGCCGTCGTCGTTGAGGTCGGCATCGCAGAACGCGGGGAGGGCCGGGCAGAGCAGATCGTTGTACGCCGCGGCGAAGGAGACGAAATCGGCGTCGTCCACCTGGTTGTCGAGGTTGATGTCGGCCGAACAGGGATCGACGGCGTAGGCGGTCGTGTTCACGCCCTGGCCGACGCGGACCGTGCGAGTCTCGCCGGGGTTGAGCGTCCAGGTCCACTGGTAGGCGAAGGCGCCGTCGTTGCTGTACGTGTTGTTGTTGGCGAGATCGAACGAGCCGCTGGCGAGATTCGAGCGGAGGATGCTGCCGGCGTTGGTGTCGTGACGCGATTCGGAGCCGTCGCTGGTCACCTGGGCGAACTCGAAGCTCGACTGCTCGGTGAACGTGCCGGTGTGGCCGCTGAAGTTCTGGATGTCATCGGGCGCGGGGTTGGGCACGCCGCCCGGCAGATCCATGTCGCAGAGATGGAAGAAGTTGAAGACGCGCGCGGTAGCGTTGCCGGGGTGCGAGCCCAGCGTGGCGCGGGTGAAGACGCGGGACTGGCGGGGATTGGGGCCGTCCTTGAGCGTGATCACGAACTCGCCGGTGACGCGCTCGAAGCCGTTGGCGCCGGCGCCGGTGTTGGAGAAGGTGATTCGGGTCTTGTTGCCGCTGGTAAACGTCGCGGGCGAGTCGAACTTGGCGAAGAGCGAGTTGGAGTTGTTGTTCTGCTGGCGCCAGTACCACGTGTACTTGTACTGCCAGTCGGTGAAGTTGTTGTCCTGGTAGTAGAAGGAGTCGCCGTTGGTCACGCTGAACGCGGGCGTGAGCAACTGGAACTTGGCATCGCCCTGCGTGATCGTCTGGGCCGACGCCGTGCCGACCACCGCCGCGAGCCCCAGGAGGGCCGCCATCTTCGCCATCTGCATGTGATTCCTCGCTTTTTGACTTCCCCGCGTGCCCAGCGCGAGCACCCGCCCCGTGCGGATCGGACCACTCGGTCCGCGCGCCAAACACCGGCGGTTCAGGATATCTTGGGCGGAATTACAACTACAGAAGATTCCCGATGTTTTGATGTGTGATCGAGTTCTCGGACGGTTCTCATGACCCCTCTTCAGGTGTGTGGAACGTCCGTCGCATTGGAACGTTGTTTCATGATGCGGCGTGACGGCGCCGCAAGGGTGGTGGGGCGATCCCCAACAAGGGAGCATGGAGCTTCTTGCCGCCGCGTGTCTTGGGCTTGGGTTGTCTGCCGCGGGCGGGCTGCGCATTTTTCTGCCGCTCCTGGTGGTCGGGCTGGGCCAGCGTCTGGGCATGGTGGAGCTCGGCTCGTCGCTGGCGTGGACGGGCGGCACGCCGGCGCTGGTGGCGCTCGCGCTGCTGTGTGCCGCGGAGGGGCTGGGCTACTGCATTCCCGCTGTCGATCACGCGCTCGATGCGGTCTCGGCGCCGGCGTCGTGGGTCGCGGGCGCGCTCTTCGCGACGGGCGCGGTGGCGCTGCCGCTGCAGGAGATCACGGCGGCGTTGCCCGATGGACTTGGCTCGACGCTCGCGTATGCCGCGGGCCTGAGCGGTGCGGCGGCGGCGGGGGCCGCGACGGCGGGCGTGACGCAGCTCACGGGCGCGTCGGGGCGTGTTGTCTCGACGACGACGACCCTTGGCGCCGCCAACCCGATCTACGCCACGCTCGAGAACCTGCTCGCGGGCGCCGTGAGCGTCCTTGCGATCCTGGCGCCCATCGCGTTGGGGGTCGTGCTGGTGCTCGCGACCGTTGGTGTGTGGATGGTTCTCCGCAAGCTGCGTCCGCGGCGGGCGGTGGTGTGACCGCGCCGGCGAACCGGGCTTGGATTCCCGGATCGCCCAGCGTCCCAACGATCCATCGATGCCCGCCCCGCCCCCTTCACCCGGTCCACGCTCGGATCTGCTCATCCCCGCCTCGTACTCGCCGACGGTGACGAAGTACTTCGCGCGCTGGGTGCGGCGGATGTTCAAGAAGTCCTTCCACGCGGTGCGGGTGGTGCCCGAGCACAGCGGGGCCATCGGCGCGTTGCGGCAGACCGGCACGCCCGCGATCGTGTTGCTCTCGCACACGTCCTGGTGGGACCCGCTCATCAGCCTGGTCCTGCACGACCACCATACCCCGGATCGCGAGCCGCTGGCCCCGATGGACGCGACGCAGCTGGTGAAGTTCGGCTTCTTCAAGAAGCTGGGCATCTTCGGCATTCAACCTGACAACCCGGAGAGTCTGCGGGCGATGGGGGCGTACGTGCGGGGGCGATTCGAGGCGAATCCGCGCTCGACGCTCTGGATCACGCCGCAGGGTCGGTTCGTCGATCCGCGGGACCCGATCGAGCTGCGGCCGGGCGCCGCGGCGCTCGCCGCGAAGACCCCGGGCGTTCGGGTGCTGGCGCTGGCGATCGAGTACGGGTTCTGGACCGATCAGAAACCGGAGGTCTTCCTGCGGTTCGAGCCGTGCGCGACGCCGGACCGCCCCGACAGCACGACGGCGTGGCACCGCGAGTTCCTGCGGGCGATGGCGGAGAACAACGCGCGGCTTGCCGAGGCGGTGCGCTCCCGCGATCCGGCCCGGTTCGCGACGGCGTGGGGAGAAAACCGCGCCGCGGGCGACTCCGGGTCTGGTCCGGCGACGAACTGGTTCTACGACCTCTGGCTGCGGCTGCGTGGACGATCCGGCCGGGTCGAGGACCGCCGCTTTACGGCGAGCAACCCCGGAGAGCGCCGATGACGCCGCTGGAGATCGTGCTGCTGATCGCGATGGGCCTGTGCGCGATCATGCTCACGATGACGGTGATTAACCTGGGCGTCTATCGACGGCCGGGCGTGGGTGGAATGTCGGATGGAAACGCACTCGAGCGGGCGGCCTCTCCGGCCGACGCCGTGTCCGGCTCGTCCGTCCCACACCCGACATCCCCCTTGATCACCGTGTGCGTTCCCGCCCGCAACGAGGAGGCCAATCTCGAAGCCTGCGTGCGCTCGATCCTCGCCAGCACCGAGCGTGCCATCGAGGTGCTGGTGTACGACGATCAGAGCACGGACGACACGCCCAACATTCTGGCGCGGCTGATCGCGTCGGATCCGCGCGTGCGTGCGGCGGCGGTCACGCCCCTGCCCGCGGGCTGGAACGGCAAGCAGCACGCGTGCTGGCGGATGTCCGAGCAGGCGCGTGGCCGGTGGCTCTGCTTCTCCGACGCCGACGTGCGCTTCGAGCCGACCTGCCTGGCCGGCGCGCTCGCGTTCGCGGAGGCTCAGAAGGCGGACATGGTTTCGACCTTCCCGCGCCAGATCACCGGCTCGCTGGCGGAGAAGCTCGCGGTGCCGATGATCTTCTTTATTCTCTTCTCCTATCTGCCCATGCCGCGGATGCGCACGACGCGCGATCCCGCCGCGTCGGCCGCGTGCGGTCAGTTCATCCTCGTGAGCCGCGCCGCCTACGACAAGGCCGGTGGGCACCAGGCGTTCAAGAACTCGATGCACGACGGCGTGAAGATGCCGCGTGAGGTCCGTAAGGCCGGCTTCCACACCGATCTGTTTGACGGCACGCACCTGCTCAGCGTGCGTATGTACCGCGGTCTGGCTCAGACCTGGCGGGGCTTTGCCAAGAACGCCTTTGAGGGTCTTGGCTCGGTGGGGCTGCTTCTTTTCATCACCGTGGTTCACCTGCTGGCGCACGTGCTGCCGTGGGTCATCGTGCCGTGGGCGTTGCTCGGCAAGCTCGCCCCGGGCTCGTTCCAAGCCCCGACCGACCTGGCCGCGCTGTTCGCGGTGTCGTGCGTTGCCATGGCGGTGCTGCAGCGGTTCCTGCTGGCGCGGCGGTTCGAGCAGGGCGTGACGCCGGTGCTGCTGCATCCGCTGGGCGTCCTCATGATGACGGCGATCCAGTGGCACTCGCTGTACCTGGCGCTGACCGGGCAGCGGGCGTGGCGCGGGCGTGTGGCTACGGTGTGATGCTGCCGGACACTTTGCCGCCGAATGATGCGGGCAAAGGAGATCGGTCATGGCTCAGCGCGGCTTTGTGCTTCAGCCCGGCGAGGGTGAGCGTCTCACGGTGGTCACCGACACGGTGCGGGTGCTCGCGGACGGTGCGGCGACCGGAGGTCGTGTCTTCATCTTCGAGGAGATCAACGAGCCCGGTCACGGGCCGCCCCTGCATCGGCACGGCGTCGACGACGAGTACTTCTTCGTGCTCGAGGGCGAGTTCACGTTCGTGATCGACGGCACGCGGGTCGTGGCGCCCAAGGGCGCGTTCGTCGCGGCCCCTAAGGGTTCGCAGCACACCTTCACCAACAGTGGGACGACGACCGGCCGGATGCTGATCATCACCACGCCCCCGGGGCTGGAGTCGCCCTTCCGCGAGACGGCGGCGCTGCGCGAGCCGACGCCGGAGAATCTGGCGGCGGTGTTCGGGAAGGCCGGCATCGTGTTCGAGGGTCCGCCGCTCGGCGCGGGTTGATGAACGGGGCGGATGAGCGGTCCGGCGCCGGGATTGCGTTCGCAGTCTGATCGCATGTGTGTGGCAAAGCACCCGCTGTGCTGGACTTACGGCTCGCGACGCGGGCTGCAGCCGGGGTGGGCGCGGCACGCTTCCTCAGGTAGAGTGAGAGAGAGATTGCGGGAAACCCCGGCGCTGCGCGGCGTGCCGGGTGCGTGGGGCGTGCGGGATCTGCCGCGTGAGACTACGAAGGAGGCATCGATGAACGTCCGAAGCACTGTGCAGTTGATCGCCGCTGTCGGGATCGCCGCCACGCTCGCCGCGTGCGCCACCCCCGAGGGCAGCACCGTTGCAGACAAGCAGAACAACACGCTCGCGATGCGTGATACGACGCTGACGCGGCTCTACAAGGAGAAGCCCGAGGCGCGATCGATGATCGAATCGAGCGCGGGCTACGGCGTGTTCAACACCGTCGCCATGGGCGCCGGCATCGGCGGCTCCAACGGCTACGGCGTGGTGGAGGACAAGGCCACCGGCAAGCGCACGTACATGCGGATGAGCAGCGGCGGGCTCAACCTGGGCGTGTCGGCCACCGAGACCAAGCTCGTCCTGGTGTTCAAGGACAAGGCCACGATTGACAAGTTCACCAGCGAAACCTTCGAGTGGGGCTCCAGTGCCGCGGCCGGCGCCAAGGGCGAGAGCTCGGGCGGCATGAACGAAGAGGCGGGCAAGATGACGCGGGATATCACCGTGTATCAGCTCACCGACAGCGGCTTCGCGCTGACGGCGAATCTGGCCGGAACGAAGTTCTGGCGGGAGAAGGGGATGAACTGAGGAAGGGGGAAGGGGAGGTGGGGAGGAGCGGAGCAGGGGCTTCGCTGAGACTGGATGACTCAAAGAAAACGCCCGGGCAGTGCCCGGGCGTTCTTCGTACTGTCGTTGATCAGAGCTTCGAGGATGCAGCAGACGTCTTGATCCCTGCTCCCCTGCTCCCCTGCTCCCCTGCTCCCCTCCACCCCTGCTCCCCTCCACCCCTGCTCCCCTTCCGATTTACCTCTTCACCGCACCCACCGTCTTCTTCGGGTTGACGATGTAGCGGCCCTCATAGCCGGCCATCGGGTCGGCGTTGGCCTTCAGGGCTTCGATGACCTGTGCGGTGGTGAGGGAGGGGTTGACGGCGAGCATCTTGCCGACGAGGTTGGTGACGTTGGGGGCGGCCATCGAGGTGCCGCTGTACTTGAAGCGCTTGCCGCCCGGCACATAGCTCTCGACCTCGAAGCCGTTGGCGTAGAGGGTCACGCCCTTGCCGAAGGTGGTGAAGCTGGTGGGCTTGCCCGACGAGTCGATCGCGCCGATGGTGATGACGTTGGGCAGGTCGATGCCGGTCGGCATCATCTCGCTGAAGACGTTGTCGTTGTCGCTGTTGCCGGCGGCGGGCACGAAGAGAATCTCGGGCGCGCTCTTCATGGCCTCGGTCATGGCGTTGATCATGATGCCGAAGACCTTGCGGGACATCTCGGCGCGTTCCTTGGGGTCCTTGATCGTGCCGCGCTGCTCGATCATGTTCTCGATGTCGCTGCGGGAGAGGCCCCAGGACATGTTGACGACACGGACGCCCGCCTTCTTCATGTAGGCGACGGTGTCGCGGAAGCTCTGGGCCCAGGCCTCGGCGGTCTCGATGTTCATGTCGTACCGCGGGATGGACTTGAAGTCGAAGGTGAGGCGCACGCCCAGGATCCTGGCGAAGGGGTTGCCTGCGGCGGCGATGCCCGCGACGTGGGTGCCGTGGGAGTAGTTGCCATAAAGCCCGAGGTCCTCAAGGAATCCCTGAACCTCTTCGGCCTTGAGGCTGGTGATGTACTCGCGGAAGGCCTTGGCGTCGGGGCTGTCGACGCCGGCCTGGGAGTCGCTGACGCCCTTGGTGTACTTCATCACCAGTTCGAGCGGGGACTTCATCTCATCGATGGGGCAGAGCAGGCCGCTGGTGCGCTGCATCTGCATGTCGAAGGCGATGCCGTTGAGGTCATCGACGAATCCGTTGTTGTCGTTGTCCTTGCCGTCGGACTTCTCGGCGGGGTTCTCCCAGAGGTTGCCGGAGAAGAGGGAGACATCGACGCCCGAGTCCCAGATGCCGATGACCACGGGCGAGGCCTTGTCGGTGGCGGCGAGGGTGACCTCGTTGGCGGAGAGGACGTCGACGCGGGGCTTGTTGTTGGCGTCGATCAGCTTGCCGTAGACCTCGGCGATGCCAGGCTGCAGCTCGAGCATCGTGTCGAGCATGTTGCGCATGCCGACCATGGCGCCGACGAGGTCGCCGGAGATCTCGCCCTTGTTGGTTTCGACCACCGGGTCGAGGTTGGCCTTGACCTGGCCGAGGACGAGTTCCTTGTTGACGATCTGGGCGGTGGAGCGGGCCTGGAGCACGCTCTCTCGCACCTTGTCCCAGGGCAGGGCGCCGACGCGCTTCTCAAGCTCGGCCTTGAACGCGGTCATGTACGCGGACTTGTCGGCGCCGCTGTTGCTGGCCTTGCGGGCGGCGACCATCGACGCGAGCGCCTGGCCCATCATGAGCTTGGTCGATTCCTTGCCTTCCAGGGCGCGGGCCGACTCGATGTACTTGAGCGCCTCGTCGTAGTTGCCCTCGAAGACGGCGATCTGCTGGAGGGTGGTGTAGTACCCCTTGAGCGTCGTCTTGTCCTGAATGTCGTACTTGGCGAGATCGGCGAGCGTGTTGGATTTGAGCGCGGCGACGAACTTCTTGAAGGGGGCGTCGCTGACGAGGAACTCGCTGGCCTTGCCCTCGACCTTGTAGAGATGGCGGGGAAGATCGTCGGCGGTCTTCACCGGAATCTTGGTGCCAGCGGCCGGCGCGGGCTCGGCGTGGGCGGGCCGTGCGGGCAGACCCGCGGCAAGACCGGCGGTCAGGGCGAGCGCGACGAGCAGCGATGCATGTTTCAAGTGATGTCCTTTCGAGTGTGCCTGCGAGCCGCGGCGGGATTCGGGTTGCCGCGGGCTTCCGGGACCGGGGGATTGTTCCGGGGCTGGGACGGGTTGTTGCACAAGAATTTGCTAGTCTGGGTGGAAGTGCCTGACCGCGGCCAATCCGGTCCTTGGAGGAGCCCCCATGGCTGACGACCTTTCCACGAACAAGCTGCTGCTGGTGATCATCGCCATCCTGCTGCCGCCCTTGGCGGTGTGGCTGAAGACCAAGAGCCTCGGTATGACGTTGCTGGATCTGGTGCTCTGCCTGCTGTTGTTCCTCCCGGGCCTCTTGATGGCGCTCTGGGTGGTGATGAAGGACTAGCCCCTCCACGCGAACGACCGACGAGCCCCACCCCGATGACGCCACCCCGTGCAAATCCGGGTCGCGGTCGCGTCTGCGCATTCATTGCGCAGCAGGAACGTCCGATATCACGTTGGATTTCCGAGCGATGAGGGCGTGTCGGACGAGTTTTGCTCGCACTAGCGTCCGAAAATGGCTAGACTTTTGGTGCCGCTCCCGGTTCTCGGGTGATTGCCCGTGTGGGGCATGGCGGCGTGGGCGTCGGACCGGGTGGAGGCTCGATGAAGCAGCCGCAATGGCAACTTGCGTCGGTGGAATCGGGCCTGAGCTTTGTCCGGGGTCGTTCGTTCGTTCTTCGTCGCCGCGTGGGGAGCCTTGCGCGGCAGGTCCTGTTCCGACATGGTCGGCGCTCGCGGGTGAGACCGGCGTGCGCGACCGAACAGTCTTCGTCCGGCGGCGCTGGGGCCACCGGCGCTTCGCACCCGGTCTCCGCGTGAAGAGGAGTCTTATGAAACACTTTGGAATCATCTCGACGTTGTCGCTGGCGGTCGTCGCCGGCGGTCTCGTTGGCTGTGCCTCGGGCACGTCCAACAAAGCAGCCTCCACGGCCCCGACGAACGTCGGGGGTCACGGGTACTACTGGACGTCCCCGAAGGCCGAGCCGGCGCCCGCGAAGGCCGCCCCGGCCCCGGCGCCGAAGGTCGCCGAGAATCCCTGCAAGCCCGTCATCGGCCCCGGCATGATGACCACCTCGCAGGCCTTCCCGACCGGTGACGCCGCCACCTCGGCCGTCATGCTCCAGGAAGTCTTCCCGGGCCAGGTGAAGGCGAACGCCAACTTCCCGTACAAGATCTACGTCAGCAACCTGACCAACACGACCCTCAACAACGTGATCGTCAGCGCCACCAGCCTGGCGAACCGCAACATCGTCAGCAGCACCCCGGCCGCCAGCAGCGGCGCCGGCGGCGCGATGGTGTGGAACGTCGGCGACATCGCCCCCGGCAAGTGTGCCGTGATCGATGCGACGGCCAAGGCCTCGGCGGTCGGCAACAGCTCGACCTGCCTCACCGTGAGCTACAACAACTCGCTGTGCTCGAACCTCCAGGTCGTCCAGCCGGCCCTGGCCCTCACCAAGGCCATGACCCCGGCCGCGACCGTCTGCGACCCGATCGTCGCGACCTTTGAGGTCAAGAACACCGGCAGCGGCTCGGCCAGCAACGTCAAGATCAAGGACACCCTCCCGGCCGGCCTGACCACCACCGACGGCAAGACCGAGATCGTCTTCGACGCCGGCACCCTCGCCAGCGGCCAGTCCCGTCAGTTCTCGGCCAACCTCAAGGCGGCCAAGAGCGGTAAGTACGAGAACAACGCCAGCGCCAGCGCTGACGATGGCCTCACCGCCAACTCGAACACCGTCGCCACCACCGTCACCCAGCCGCAGCTCAAGATCGCGGCCGAGTGCCCGCAGGGCGGCGCGGTCGGTCGCGGCGGTCGCAACCTGACCTTCAAGTTCACCATCAGCAACACGGGTGATGCGGCCTGCAACACCACCGTGACCGCTCCGGTCCCGGCTGGCACCACGTTCGTCTCCGCCGACAACGGCGGCACGGCGGGCGCGGGTGGCGTCTCCTGGAACGTCGGCAGCATCGCCGCCGGCGCCTCCAAGACCGTCAGCATGGTTGTGAAGGCCACCGGCGCCGGCACCGTTGCCGCCACCGTCTCGGCCACCTGCCCCTGCGCTGGCACGCTCACGGCCAACTGCAATGTCAACACCACCGGCCTGCCGGACATCGGCACGCTCGTGACCGACACCGACGGCGTGGTCGCGGTCGGCCAGCCCCATGTCTACACCTGCGAGGTGAAGAACCAGGGCATGGTCAACCTGACCAACGTCAAGATGGTCGTCACCATCCCGGATGGCCTCGAGTTCGTGTCCTCGGATGCGAAGCCGACCATCAACGGCAAGAAGCTCGAGTTCAACATCGGCACGCTGCCGGTGGGTGCGACCCGCGTCTTCACGTTCACCGGCAAGGCCACCAAGGCCGGCGAACTGCTTGTGATCGGCGAGACCACCTGCGCCGAGCTCAAGACCCCGATCCGCGACGACGAGCTCACCAACTTCGTGGCTGAGTAAGCCACGTCGGAGCGCGTTCCAGGCCTTCGGGCCAGGATCGAGTCCCTGACTCACACCGCGGCCCGGGCGAAAGCCCGGGCCGCGTGCTTTTTGGCGTGATGTGTGCGAGAGCTGCTTTCCCGCGGCACACGCGGTAACACTCCACGGCTGCAATCTTGTGAATCGATGCAAGGTCTCGCTCTGCGCGGGCAATTCATTCAGAAGGCCGCGTGTGCGAGAGACAAGAGCACGTGCGACTGGCCTGGGCTTGCGATGACGCGAGCCATCCGCGTCGGAGCACGCGGAGTCGTTGAAACACGATCTTTCCCCTCTTCATAGGAGGTTCCCGTGCATCGCCATGCGACCGCTATCACTCTGCCTGCCATTACAACCCTTGCCGCCGTCGGCGCTCTGTCGTGCGGATCACTCATGCCGCGGGCCGGAGCTCAGATCCTGAACGGCGGCTTCGAGAGCGGATTTGTGCCCGCTTTCGGCAGCGGCTTCACGCCTGCGCCGTGGACCAGCACGGCACCGGGCAACATCGTCGTTGCATTTGACACCTGGGCGAGCTCGGGCGGCAACGGGCTGCCACCGTCGGTCGCGGGGCTCTTCACGGGGGTCGTCGCGGCCCAGGGCCAACGCTGGGCGGGCGGCTTCAACTTCGAGAACATGTACCAGCAGATGGCCTTCACCCTCACGCCGGGGCAGCAGTACACCGTGAGCGCACTGGTGCACGCACCGAACATCAACAACGGCTACGTCAGCGGCGGCTGGCGCTTCGGTCTGGGCGCGTCGGGATCCTCGACGCCGCTGATTGTCGCGACGTTTGCTCCGACGGTGACGTGGAACCAGGGCTGGGTGATGCAGTCGGCGACCTTCACCGCGCCGAGCAACGCCGCGAGTCTGCAGTACTTCTTCCCGCAGGTGTACAAGACCGGACTGACGAGCACGTACATGGCGATCGACGACATCCGCATCACGCCGGTCCCCGGTCCGGGGCCGCTCGCGCTGCTGGCGGCGGGCGGCGCACTCTGCGTGCGTCGACGCCGCGGATGACTTGGTCTGACAAGCTCTCTCTCTCTTTCTCTTTCTCTTTCTCCACTCTTGCGGTCGTTCGCGAAAGCCCCGACCGCGACTTATCGAAACCCTGTCACACCACCTGCTCACAAGGAGATCTCACATGAACACGCTTGCTGCAGTCTCGCTCACCACCTCGGCCCTCGCGTGCTCGCTGGCGTGTGCAACCGCTTCGGGCGCGATCACCGGCGTGACCGGCATGACGACCTCGCTGGGCACGCCGCCGGTGAGCTGTGTACCCGGCGCCCTGACCGGCGGCACGGTGTACGCCTGGAACGAGCAGCAGAACGTGCCGACCTCGGGCGTGTTCGTGGACATGACGAACAACCCGGGCGTGAGCTCGGGCGCGATCCCGGGCGTGATCGCCGGCAACTTCGACAGCCACTTTCTGCACCTGGAGGACTACTCGGGCGTCGGGCCGTTCAGCGGGTCGGTGACGTTCAGCGGCAACATCATCGGCGTGATCTTTGTGAACCTGACGCTCGACGCGACCGACGCGCTGTTTGGCGCCGGTGGCACGACGTACCCGACGGGCTACCCGTTCCGCGGATTGAACACGCAGTCGTCGTTCGGCATTCTCGGCAACACGCTGAAGTTCAACCTCAACGCGCTCTCGCCGGTTCCGGAGGTGGTGCAGATCCGCGTGCTGACGCACCCGGTGCCGACGCCCGGCGGCGTCGCGGTGCTCGGGCTTGCGGCGCTCGCGGCGGCTCGGCGGCGGCGGTGATCGCGGCGTCTCCCTCAGATCCGCGGGCTTCAGCCCGCGCGGCAGACGCGCCGTCTCTACCCGCGGCCCGAAACTCTCAACCGACTTCCGCTCGAACTCCCGTTCACCGCCGTGGTATCGTGTGCTCGTCGAACGCCAATGCTGCGACGGACGGGAGGCGGGATGGAGGACGGGGCGAACGTGCCGGTGATCGAGCCGCGGGTGGTGATGGAGTTGCCGTCGAATCCCGGTGGAGGGAGTGTGTCCGTGACCCTGCGCTTCGCGGGCGATTCGCTCTACGCGGTGGATTCGGTGTGGAACGACCCGCCGACGCGGATCGTGTGGTGGTACGCAACGCCTGTGGCCAGTGTGCTCCTTCCGTTCGCGGCGGCGTTGGCGTTGTGGATGTTGTGGCGGTTGCTCTCGAGGCCGCGACGACGCGGGCTGATCTATTGCCGCGGGTGCAACCATGAGTTGTCGCTGCCGAACGCGACGATTGGGTCGGACGGGCGCGGGGCATGGGCGAACGAGAACGCCCGCTGTCCGGAGTGCGGGCGTCGTTCGAAGCCGCCAGTGGTCGCGGGGGCGAAGTGGCGGCGGATGATTCCGACGCTCGCGGCGGTCGCACTGCTGATGGGCTGTGCGGTGAGTCTGTTTTCGACGCTGAAATGGGTTGCGTCGCCGCTCCCGAGTTATGAGCAGACGTGGCCGGTCAAGGGCTTGGAGAAGTACCTTGGGTCGTGGGCGGTGATGCGGAGGGACAACGGATACTTCGGCACGGCGATGAAACGGATCGTCCGAGTCCCGCTGCGCGGGGGGCCGCCCCGAGAGGGTTTTCGCGATCGCATCCCGTTGCTCTTGGGCGAACTCGCGTCGCCGGATGAGCAATACCTTGTACTGACGCCCCTTGATCGACGCGGAGCTCTGCGGATTGTGGAGGCGAGCACCGGTCGGTCGAGGCTCGTCGACCTGGATACCAACCCCGGCGCGAGCACAAGAGTCCTTCAGTTCTCGAATGATGGGCGAGCGGTGTTCGTGCAAGTGAATCGGTACTTCTTCGGGGAAAGCGACCGTCTCGTTCGAGTGTGGCTCGATTCGGGGTCTGTGGATGTTCTCGCGGAGCACCGGCGCTTGCTCGCTGTGAGCGCCGGCTCTGGCGCAGTGCTTGCAACGTTTGTTGTGCGCGAACGAGGCGACGAGGTAAAGTGGGCGTACGCCGTGTCACCCGACTCAACGTATCCGCAGGGGCCGCTTATTATCTGGCGGTACGACGGAAACGCGATGCAGCGGGTCGAGGTGCCGATCGGGTGTGACCACGACACGAAGTTCTCGTGGCATCCGGATTTCAGTCAGATCGTTGTTTCCAATCGAAGAATGCCTCTGTCCGAACACCGTGTTTCGTTTGTCGGTGGGTGGCATGTGCTCCAATCGCGGATGTTTCCCTATCAGGGCGTCGAGCGAGGCGTCGGCTTCACGCGTGAAGAGGGGGGATTTGGGATGCATGACCGACGCCAGATTCCGATCGGAGTTCTGCGCGGCGCCGATGCAGTGGACTCCTCGTTTCCGCAGTTCGAGGTCTCTCCGGACGGCCAATGGGCGGCCGCGTACATCAGAGCAGAGTCGCTGAACGCGAAACGCCCCGCCTCGCTCCCACCTCTGCGGCCCGGCGTCCGCGGCGAGGTCTGGCTCTGGAATCTG
>ERZ1066127.681-NODE-681-length-16115-cov-12.417248_pt1 | contig 16115 bp, 15 predicted proteins | sample MGYA00382774_ERZ1066127 | MGnify/ENA primary metagenome ERZ1066127 (study PRJEB33369, sample SAMEA5778357) | biofilm metagenome | biome: Industrial cooling water; feature: Water cooling tower basin; material: Biofilm | place: United Arab Emirates | collected... | reverse complement strand
TTCTGTCGATTGCTGCCCTTAAGTTGCTTGCACGGGATAGCACGGCCGAACAACTCCGACATATTGCCGATGTCGATGTCATGATCCAGTTTATTATCGGGATCATTGCGTTTGGGCTTCAGTCGGCTGCCATTCGAAACATCGCACTCCGTGATGATTGGCGTGTCGAGGTACAGGAGGTGCAGAAAGCCCGGGTTGCGCTATCCGGTTTTTTGATGGTTGCTTCAGTATTGGCGCTGTGGGATTGGAAGTACATTCTGTTTTTGGCCGCCCCCTTGCTTGCCGTTAATGCCGATTATGCACTCTATGGTCGAGGACACTCGGTTGCCGGGGGCTTGATCGCTTTTTTTCGAACACTGGTTCCATTCCTTTTTTGTTTTATTGCTCTGGCGGTCAATTCCGGTGAGCTTTATCTATGGTATGTCGCGGGAGCCTTGGTTACGTATGTGTTGACCAACGTAGTCATTCACCTGTTCCTCGGCACGCCACTTTTTCATTTGCCAGCAATCAGCTCAATCAAATACTACCTTGGATCTATTCCACTCGGCATCGTAACACTCAACTTCTACTTTCTTGGGTTGGGTATCCTCTTATTGGCAGGTTTCTTCATTGACGATGCAGCGATTGCTATTTCTTTTTTAGGGCTGAAACTCTATGTCATTTATAAAGGGGCTCTCCGCGTTTTCCATCAGGCGTTTGTACGCGAAATGCAAGACGACACATTCTGCCTGCTCATGGACCGATGCTCCACGCTATTTGGCCTGCTGTTTTTTTCGGCCGTAGCTTTTTTCCCCAACTCATTTATAGGCCTTTTTTTTGGTGAACGTTTCGCGATGGATGCCGCCTTGTTCATTTGGCTGGCTGCCGCGGCAGTAGTCTATTCACTGTTCTTGAGCATGACAACCCAGTCACTCCTGCGGCATCGCGATATGAGTTATATGTGGATCAACCTGATTGGATTCACATTCTCGGTAGTGACCTTTTTGGTGGCTGCCTTGTTTTTTGAGGGGTGGCGCCCGATAGCCATGGGGTTGTTGGCAGGGGAATTGACGATTGCCCTTGGGTTGGCGACACAGTTTTTGAGTTTCGGGCAAATAGGTACGCGCCTGCGTTTCTTTTTCATTTCTGCCTTGGTATTACTCGTTCCAGTGGTTGGTCGCGTATTTTTTCCGGATTCCCTGCTTTCCCTGTCGGTAAGTCTCTTTGTCATGATGTTTATCTTTTTCCTGATTAACTTCAATACGCTTGTTCGAGCTATTGCACAGCAAAAAATCAAGTAGAGTAAAGGAGGCAGTCGCTATGTTAAGTTTGTTCTCTAACAGAGTTTTTAGCCTGACCGGTTGGGGTTTCGTATAAACCTCCTCTGTAGTCTGAGGCGTGTTTTTTTGAAACCAAAGCAGCTGTAAAAAAGGAAGCGTCAACGGCTTGACTTCGCGTGCAGCCGACACGGCCACGGTTCTTTTCATTCGCCATGGCTATTCGGCTCCTTCTTAACCGTGCGCTGATTTTGCGTGCAGTTTCTGATCCTGTTGGGCGCGTTTACTACTCTTCTAATGCTTGTTCGGTTTGTAAATGGTGACAGCATGGTGCCACTTATGTTAGGAATCTGTATTTTGCTGCCGTGTATTTGCTTCTTCCAAAGAGAGATAAACCCTTTGTAGCGCGAGGGTAAAACATGGATGCTCGTATGTGGAAATTTTTTTTGAATCAGGTTTTTCAACCCTCCTGGTGGGGTGTGTTTATCACTCCATTTTTTCTAATTCGAAGACCGTTGTTTGTTGAAATCAGGAAACTGGCACCCTCGTGCCGCGGACTTTTATTGGACTTTGGATGTGGGCGAAAACCGTACGCAAGCCTGTTTCAGGTTGAACGATATGTGGGTGTTGATGTGGCCTCGTCCGGCCACGACCACACGCGTTCGCAAATTGATGTCGTCTATGATGGCAAGACGCTTCCCTTCGCAAACGATTATTTTGATTCCTTGGTGACATTTGAAGTTTTAGAGCACATTTTTAACCCCCAAGAAATTTTGACGGAAGTCAACAGAGTAATGAAGCCAGGTGCCAGCATGATCATGACTGTTCCCTTTTGTTGGAATGAACACGAGATTCCCTATGACTATGCCCGCTATTCTAGCTACGGGCTGCGCCACCTCTTACAGAAATGCGGGTTTGAGGTGATTAGCCTGAAAAAAACCGGGAACCACGTTCAGGTTATCACTCAGCTCTTGATTCTTTACCTGTTTGAATTGTTTAAGCCCTTGAAAGTGCCGGGCTATGCACTTACGATGCTCTTCGCTATTCCCCTTACATTGTCAGGCCTGTTTTTGAGCCTTTTGTTGCCGCGGGATAAAAAATTGTATTTTAACAATGTTGTATTTGCCAAAAAGAGGTAACGGCTTTGAGGTCAAGGTATATTGCATTTGCTGTCTTATTAACTGCGTTTTTCTATCTCGCGGCCCCCTATTTCTTTGAGAAGAAGCTATTTCTGAACGAAGTACTTGCGGGAATCGGGTTTGTCATTTTGATGGCAAGCCCGCGCAAGAAATTGATTAAAACACCCGTGACGATCTCCGTGCTCCTGCTTCTTGGTGTTGGCATCGGGCATGCACTAATCTCCGCATTTCGAGCGGATGGGCTCTATTATTATTTGCGCAATCTGGTTATCCTTTATTCGATTTTTTCATTTTTTGTTGGGTACTACCTGTTTTCGTATTTGCCATCGTTTTTGCGCACATTCCGTTCCATTATTTCCACGTATGTTCTGGGGCTACTTTTCGTTCCGGTACCTGGCTTAGTATATGATCGCTTTTCCATGGCCGTTGCTTTTCCTTTTTTTGGGCGGGCAGTAGCACCTAAGTTAGTTCTACCTGTAATTATTGTGCTATCCTTGATTTATTCGCAGGTGCATGAGTCCTCGACAAGCCTCGCCATTGTCGCCTTCTTTTTACTGATTTGGATTTTTAAAAGCTACCGCTTCTTTATGGCGACCATCGTGGTCGCTCTAGTGTCGTTAGCTGCCCTGTTTATTTATTTGCTGCCTTACTTGAGCATGAATCCCAACGTCTACTCGTATTATAATACAGTTGGCATTTGGGAGTTGATTAGCCGGCATCCGCTGTTGGGAGTTGACCCCAATAGTACTTGGCGCCTGGTGCTCTGGAAGCAGTTGTTGGTAGATTTATTTCCCGAGAATCTGCTGGGCATCGGGTTTGGCACACCCGCGCTTCGCTATTTCCCTATCGAGGATTACACCAAGTTGGATACGCTGCCCTATGTGATCGGGGCGCATAATTCATTTATCTATCTTTTTACCCGACTGGGTTTTCCTTATGTTTTAATTATGGTGTACTTATACGCTTCCGTTTTTAAAGAATACTATTACAATCGCGCATTTTACCGGCAGAGTTATGGGGTTATCTATTTCTATGGTTTTTTTGCTGTATCGGTCATTGCTTTTTTTAATCCTGTACTGGAGACCCCCATTTATGCATCGGCATATTATATTTTGCTCGGATTTTTAGCCCGGCAGATTGAACAGAAACGATTACACGATTACCATGCCATTGCTGCAACGTAGTGAAAAATCAATTCGGCATGGGTTTAATGGCTTGCTATGCCTGGTTGCGTTTACAATACCATTCAAAGCAATCTTTAATTCCATCCTTATCATAGCGCTGCTGGTGGTTTGGCTCCTGGCAGTACCGAAGTCATTCTCGAAAATCCAGTATTGGTTGATAGCGGCAATTTCGTCAGTCTTCATTCTTGCCGTTTGGGGGATGTTTTTTACGCAGAATATTGATGAAGGCTTTTTTCGCCTTCAGCAGAAAGCATTGGTGCCGGTCTTTGCGTTGGTAATTGGCACGTCATCGTGGTATGACAAAAATTCTGAAAAATGGGCGCTTACAGCATTTCTTGTTGGTATGCTATGTGCAAGTGCGTATAGCTTTGGCATTGCCTTAATCCATGCATTGAGCAGCGGCTCATACGCTCACTTTTTTGCGCACGGCTTCGTGGAGGCGCTTGATTTATACACGTATATCTTCGCGATCTTATGCCTCATTGCGGTGTTTGTATTACTTGAATCATACTTGGGTAACATTGCGCTTCACCCGGTGTTCAACCGTTATTCAACTATGATTTTCCTGGTTATTCTTTTTTCGTCCTTATTGTTTTTGTTAAGCGTTAAACAAGTGTTGATTGCCTGGGGGGTGTTGGTGATGATATATGCCTGGCGATTGACGAAGAACCATTGGTACTTTTTAGCCTCAATAGCAATGGTTGCTGTAGTGGGAAGCTGTTTAATTTTCATCATCCCCTCGCTCTATGATAAGTTTAATGAGGTTGTTGCCTCACCCGCGGTCTCCATACCGTTAGATCAGGATGCCTCCCTGGGTAAGTCGTGGGATGGCATTGCCCTTCGCAAAGCAATCTGGACCTGTGCATCAGATGTTGTCTCGCAAAATTTCTGGTGGGGAACCGGAACGGGCGATGCCCAGGATGCATTACAACAGGCTTATGAGGCTCGCCAATTTTATTTTGCTTCGCGCTTTAATCACTTCAATGCCCACAATCAATATATTCAGACATGGATAGCATTCGGCCTTGTAGGATTGATTTTTTGTATACTATCCTGGGTATTCATCTATTGGAATCGCAAAGGGTCGCCTGCCCTAATCTCATTTATCATTTGCATGACCCTGTGTTTCCTTACCGAATCCATGCTGGAGACGAACAAGGGCAACTTGATATATGGCTTTTTTAGTTCTTTGTTTGTATTTGGAAATTCGCAAAGAAGGTTGTGAAAAATTGTTTGATCATTGGAGGCAATGGGTTTATCGGGAAAAACCTGGCCGCTTACCTGGCGGGCAAGGGGTTTTTGGTAACCGTAGTTGATCATGATATTTATGGTCAAAACCCGCTCACGCCTGGGGTGCGTTACCACGTGGGCTCCGCATCAGATACGGTCAAGTTGTTAGAACTTGCCGCGGACGCGGATAGCGTAGTGTGGTTGGTTCACTCTACGGTGCCGGCCACCAGCATGATTGACATCGAGAGCGATTTATCGACCAACATCACCCCGTTGATTCGTCTGGTGAACGCATTATCGCAAAGCCGCGTTTCAAAGAAATTCCTATACCTGTCGTCTGGTGGAACAATTTATGGCGATGTAAAGCCCGGGGTGAAGATTGAGGAACACTTTCCGAAAAATCCAATCTCGAGTTATGGCTTGACCAAGCTTATAGCCGAAGAATATTTGAATTTTTTGAACCGGGGTAGCCTCCTTCAGATGGCCATTTTCAGGCCTTCCAATGTGTACGGGCCGCATCAGAACTTTTCAAAACCTCAGGGTATTCTTGGATACGCCTTCCGGGCCATGTTGGAAAACCGACCCTTACCGGTTTATGGCAATGGGTCAATTGTTCGGGACTACGTTTATGTAGGGGATATAGCGCGAGCGATTGAATTGTTCTTGCTTGCGCCAAGCACTGGCCCTGCTCCGCTAACCGTAAACATTGGGTCAGGAATTGGTCACTCCATTCGTGAGGTCCTTGATGAAATAAAGAACGTGTCTGGCCGTGCGCTTGAGATCGACTGGTTGCCGGCCCGCCATTACGATTGTGAATACAACGTGCTTTCTTTTGCCCGTGCTGAGCAGGCGCTCGGGTGGCGGCCAACGGTTGATCTCCGGGCCGGATTAGGGCTACTGTGGAAATGGATACGTACAGCGCAGGCATGAGTTTACGGGTGCTTCAGATTCATAACAAGTACCGGACACCTGGAGGGGAAGACGTACTGGCACAAATGGAACGCGATTTATTGGTGCAACACGGCCATATTGTGGATCAGCTTTTTTTTGATAATCACAATATCTCGGAAGGGTGGTGGTATAAGGTGAAGGCTGGCATTGATGCTATTTACAACTTCTCCTCAGCACGCGAGGTGCAATCGCGGATCACTTCATTTCAACCTGATATCATTCATGTAATTAATTTTTTTCCACTTCTTTCACCCTCTGTTTTTTATGTTGCCAGCCGTAACAAAATACCCATCGTTGCCACGATAAATAATTACCGGCTGATCTGCGCGAATGCCCTGTTGTTTCGTGAAAATCAAATTTGCGAACGATGCATAAATTCCTGGTTCCCGTTAAGCGGTATTCGCTATCGGTGTTACCATAACTCAGCCATTCAATCCCTGGCCGTTACCTTAATGGCAACTGTTCATAAGTCGCTTGGTACCTGGCAACACAAAGTAGATAAGTTCATTATTGCCATGACCGATTATGGACGAGTGAAATTTCTCAATTCGTCACTTCATCTGCCGGCAGAGAAATCCGTGCTGAAACCCAACTTTGTGGCCGATCCTGGTGAGGGAATCCAGCCACGGGAAGATTACTATGTTTTCTTTGCACGACTTAGTCCTGAGAAAGGGGTTGAAACCCTGCTCCAATCTCTTGATCACTACCCCTACCGATTGAAAATCATCGGTGACGGGCCGTTACGATCGCAGGTAGAGCAATGCGTTCAAAAAAACCCGAATGTGGAGTACCTGGGCTTACGCAAATTGGATGAGGTAATGGAGATCGTCAAAAAGTGCCGCGCAGTAATTATGCCCTCTATCTGGTATGAGGCGCTGCCATTATCTGTGATAGGTACGTTAGCTACGGGCACGCCCTCGATTATTTCTGACGTGCCCTCCTTTTTAGAACTAATTGAAGAAGGAACTACCGGCTTTCATTTCAAAACCGGGGATGCGAAGGATTTAGCTGAAAAAATCAGGCAGTTTGATAGCCGGCTGAAAGAAAACCAACCGATGTATCAGCATGCGCGGCAGGTTTATTTGAGGTCCTACTCTCCGCAAAGCAACTATCATCAATTGCTTTCCATTTATCAATCGGTGCTCAGGCATGATGCGTAAACGAGTTATCTCTCTTGATCTAAGCTTGCTCAGCTATCCGGAGGCCTTGGAGCAGATTATTCAACGGGCCAGGGAGCGAACTCCTTCCTATGCTTGTTTCGCTAATGTCCATATGGTGATTGAGGCTCACAAGTCTGCGCAGTTCCAGGAATTCGTTAATGGGGCCACGTTTACTTTTGCTGATGGAATGCCATTAGTCAAATCGCTCGGTTGGCTGCATGGCATCCGGCAGGATAGAATTGCCGGTATGGATTTCATGAACGACATACTGGCGGTTGCAGATGGAATGCGAATTTTCTTTTTTGGATCCTCCCCACAAGTGCTTGCGGAGTTAGTCGCGAAAATCGAATTACGTCACCCGGGTATTTCAGTTGTAGGGTCAATCTCTCCTCCCTATCGGCCACTTTCAGACGATGAAAACAAGGAATACGCCAGGCAAATTAACCAGTCGGGGGCTCATTTGGTTTTTGTCGGTCTCGGGTGCCCCAAACAAGAGACTTGGATGGCTAAAAACTCTGGCCAAATCAACGCTGTTTTACTTGGCGTGGGTGGCGCTTTTGAGGTGAGTGCCGGGTTGACCAAGCGAGCGCCCGAGTGGATGCGCAAAGCTTCGCTTGAATGGTTTTTCCGCCTGATGCAGGAGCCAGGCCGGTTATGGCGAAGGTACCTTCTTACGAACTCGTTGTTTATATGGTTATTGTTCAGGCAACTGGTGGGACAGAGGTCATGAAGAAGAAGTTTGGCTTGGTTGGGAATTTTGTTTGATCGAGGAGAAGCCGAAGGGTAATAAGGATTACAACTTAGTAATGTAGTTCGTATTTTTACCCCGTGCGCGAGGGCAGGTTTAGCAAATTTGTCAAGTTTGTCATCTTTTGCGGAGATGTTGTCTTTCTCAATGCGCTGTTTTTAGGACTGTACTTTCTGGGACACTTGGTTGTTCATCCGATCGATCGGTCCTGGTTTGTTTTCCTCGGGCTCACCAACCTTTCGTGGTTGCTTGTGTTGTTTTACACCAATCCCTACAAGCTTCTCCGAATCACCAAGGTGCGCCATGTGGCAGCTGACATTTCGTTTGCCGTCTTTCAACAATTCCTCATCACGGCTGCCCTTTTATACCTGATGCAGTTTCCCCAGGTGCATTGGTGGAGTATTGCGGCCGTGTATTTGATTTTCTTGACGATTGTGTTGGGTTGGCGGGTGACCTTTTTGTTCTTGCTGAGGCACTACCGGATGCGCGGCAAGAATATTCAATTTGTCGTTGTGATCGGGTACGGACCACTCGCCATCCAGTTACAACGGTTTTTCAGCCGACACCCGGAGTACGGCTACCGGATTGTAGGTTTCTTTGATGACCAACGACAAGCAGGTAAGGTGCGTGGGGGGATTCAGGATTTTTATGAGTTTGTCGTTAACAAGGCCATTGATGAAGTGTATTGCTGCGCCCCCTATATGTCCCATCAACAGGTGCGTGACGTAATCAATTGGTGCGAGGACAAATTCATCAAAGTAAAGGTGCTCAACGAGTATCGTGCGCTCTCGCTCAAAAATGTTGAACTGGAACGTTACGATAACATACCCATTCTCAGTGTTACGGCTTTACCCCTGGATGACAAGCGGAATCAACTGCTCAAACGCCTGTTTGATTTGATGTTTGCCTTGCTTTTCATGATTACGGTGGGGTGGTGGCTTTTTCTTTTGCTGGCACTCATCATTAAGTTGGATTCCCGCGGGCCGGTATTTTTTCGGCAGCAGCGGGCCGGGCGGAACAATACAACGTTTACCTGCTGGAAGTTTCGCACCATGCGCGTAAACGATGAGGCGGATTCACTCCAGGCCACCCGCAACGACCCGCGGATCACCCGCATTGGCGCCTTCTTGCGCAAGACCAGCCTTGATGAATTACCGCAGTTTTTGAACGTGTTGCAGGGCACCATGTCGGTGGTCGGGCCCCGTCCGCATCCCCTGCAGCTCAACCAAACCTTTGCCCGCAGAATTGGAAAATTCATGGCCCGGCATTCGGTGAAGCCCGGTATTACCGGACTGGCCCAGGTCAAGGGCTACCGGGGCGAAACCCGCGAACTGCATGACATGCGAGGCCGCTTCCGCCTCGATGTGTTTTACATTGAGAATTGGTCGTTCCCCCTCGATATAAAGATCATTTTGCAGACAATCGGGCAGATCTTCAAAGGCAGCGAAAAAGCCTATTAACTTTGCTTCAGTGAAACTTATTGTTTTCCCGATCATCGCCTTTCTCATTGCCTTCCTCTTCCTGCCGGTCGTGATCAAACTATTGGGGCAATGGAAACTGTTTGATAGCCCCGGTGAACATAAGATCCACTCCACCTACACACCCTCAATGGGCGGCATTGCGGTGCTGCTGGGGGCAGCGCTGGCACTCATCATGGGGCTGCCGCTTCAACAATGGCTGGCCATGAAATTTTTTTTCATCGCCCTGCTCATCATGTTCCTGATCGGTTTGCGCGATGATGTGCTCGCGCTCTCGCCCCGTCAAAAATTGTTCAGCCAGTTTCTTCCCATTATCATTTTGGTCGTGCTGGATCAGACTAATCTCACGTCTTTTTACGGATTCTTATTCGAAACTCCCCTGCCCACGACTGTCAGTTGGCTGCTCACCTTTTTTGTGATCGTCATTGTGTCGAACGCCTACAACCTGATTGACGGGGTAGATGGCCTGGCCGGTACCGTAGGCGTGGTAGCGCTTGGGTTTTTCGGGGTCTGGTTTTGGGGTGTGGGTGATGCCACGCTCAGCCTTATCGCCCTGTGTTTTGTAGGTTCGCTCCTGGCTTTTCTGTTCTTCAACTGGCAACCCTCCAAAATCTTTATGGGCGACACCGGGGCCCTCATGGTCGGGTTGTTGTTGGTGTACTTCGCCATCAAGTTCATCAACGTCAACTTCAATTTGCCCTTGGGGCATGCGTGGCGGTTTGAGAGTTCGGTTTCAACGGCCGTGTGTGTGCTCATTGTGCCGCTCTTCGATACGTTGAGGGTGATCATCATACGACTTCGCAAGTTCCAGTCGCCTTTTCGTGCCGACCGCAACCATCTGCATCATCAGTTTCTGCAAATCGGCTTCTCGCACAGCCGCGTGGTTATTGCCCTGGCCCTGATCAACGTTGTATTCCTCGGCCTGGCCTGGCTCATGAAAGATCAGGGTGATTGGTTAATTTTGTCGGTCGTGCTGGCCCTTTGCCTCGCCATTAACTTCGGCCTGAAGGCTTTTCAGCAGCGCGTCACCCTGGTTCAACATGAAAGAGCAAATACTACAGCTGGAACGCGAAGTGCGTGAAGCGCCCGTGGGCAATGCCCAGGAGCTGGAAGCCTATCGCATCAAATACCTCAGCCGCAAAGGGCTGATTCCTGAACTCTTCGAGGAGTTAAAAAAGGTGCCGGCTGACCAAAAACGGGAGGTAGGGCAGGCGCTTAACCAGTTGAAAAACCTGGCCGAAGGCCGACTGAAAGAGCTCACGGCCAGTTTGGAAGGCTCCACCAATGGTCAAGCGCAAAAACTGGATCTCACGTTGCCGGTAAATCAGCACGCGATCGGCAATCAGCACCCCATCAGCCTTACGCGTTACCGCATCATCCAGATCTTTGAAAGACTGGGCTTCAATGTGTCTGACGGGCCGGAGATTGAAACGGACTGGTACAACTTCACCGCGCTCAATTTTCCAGAGAATCATCCGGCCCGCGAAATGCAGGATACCTTTTTCATAGAGAAAAATCCGGACGTGTTGCTGCGCACCCATACCTCCAACGTGCAGATTCGCCTTCTGGAAAAGCAAAAGCCACCCGTGCGATCCATTATGCCCGGCCGCGTGTATCGCAACGAAGCCATTTCGGCCCGGGCGCACTGTTTTTTCCATCAAGTAGAGGGGTTGTATGTCGATCGAAACGTAGGCTTTGCCGATCTCAAGCAAACACTTTATCATTTTGCCAAGGAAATGTTTGGGGCCGACACCAAAATCCGGTTGCGGCCGTCTTATTTCCCGTTCACCGAACCCAGTGCAGAAATTGATATCTCCTGCTTCATCTGCCATGGCAAAGGCTGTAATGTGTGCAAGCACAGCGGCTGGGTGGAAATTGCCGGCAGCGGCATGGTGCACCCGAATGTGCTGAAAAATTCAGGTGTTGATCCACAAGAGTTCACTGGCTTCGCCTTCGGCATGGGCATTGAGCGGATTACCATGCTGCGGTACGGCATTAACGACTTACGTTTGTTTTCTGAAAACGATGTGCGGTTCCTGCGCCAGTTTAAGCCGGTAATGTAATCATGATGCAAACCGTAGGGGTAGCGGGAGCGGGTACGATGGGCGCAGGCATTGCGCAAGTTTGTGCCCAGCAAGGCTTGCGCACGCTGCTCTATGATGTCAACACCGGGCTGGCGCATCAGGCGTTGGCCAACATTCGTAAGACTTGGGAAACATTGGAGGCGAAGGGCAAACTGACGTCCGAGCAAGTCGCGCGTGCGGTTGACAACCTGCAGGTAGTAGCGCAAGTACAGCAATTGAAATCCGACCTGTTGGTGGAGGCCATCGTAGAGCGGCCCGATATCAAGCAGGAGTTGTACCGCGCCTGGGAAGAAGCTAATTCGGAAGAGGCCTTGCTCGTGTCCAATACGTCCTCGCTGTCAATCGATGTGCTGGCCGCGACCTTGCGCCATCCGCAGCGTTTTGCCGGGCTTCATTTTTTCAATCCGGCTCCGCTCATGAAGCTGGTGGAGATCGTGGTGGGACGAAAAACTCCGGATGTGGTGGTGACTGCACTGAAAAATTTTTGTGAACGCATCGGCAAAGTGGCGGTGGTGGTAAAAGATTCGCCCGGGTTTATCGTTAACCGGGTAGCCCGGCCCTTTTACACCGAGGCGTTCGATATGCTGGACAGGGGAGTGGTGTTGCCGGCTGCGTTGGATGCCGCACTGCGCAATGCGGGCTTTAAGATGGGCCCGTGCGAGCTCACGGATTTGATCGGGCAGGACATCAACTATGCCGTTACGGGCGGCTTGTACGAATCGTTTGACCGGGCGGAGCGGTTTACCCCGAGCGAGGCGCAGGGCCGGTTGGTGCGCGAAGGCAAACTGGGCAAGAAGAGTGGAGAAGGATTTTATGTGTATGCGAAGTAAATTTTTCAACAGTTTGATTTTTGTGATGATAGCCGCCTGTCAGTCCGGGCCGGTGGATGACCCCATACCGCTGGCTAATTTTTCTCCGCTCGTGTTGAATCTTTCGTTTCCCGAAAACGCAGCCTTGTTTTTGGATGGCGGCTCGCGCACGATTAACAGTATCGGGGTGCGGGGGGTCATTGTCTACCGCGTTTCCTCTTCCCGTTACCTGGCGTTTGAGCGCAACTGCAGCTACCGCCCTAACGAAGCGTGTGCCACCGTGAACGTGCACAGTTCGGGTTTATACATGACCGATCCCTGTTGCAACTCCAACTTCAATTTTTCCGATGGCTCACCGGGTGGCGGGCCGGCCTGGCGCCCGCTGCGGCAATACCGGACCGAGCTGGACGGCTCGCTGCTGACGATTACGGATGAAGTCTTATAATTAGGGTATGATTTTCTGCTACTGCCGCTGGAAACATCTGATCGTACTTGGCCTGTTGTTTTCATGGGGAGTTTGCAGAAGTCAAATAAGAGCGTCTTTTGTTGAAGAAAAGACGGATGTTAAACGAAGATCATCCCTTTTGAAATTTGATTTAGCCATAATAAATGCCGGACAGGAGGATATTGAATTCAGAAATGCTTCAATTTTGCCCTATCCAAATCCGGCCGACCTTAGTGCGGATTCGGGTGGAGGGATCGGAATCAGCTCTTTGCTATTCTATCAGGACAATTCAGATGTGGCTTTGCAGACCCCCGAACGACTTAGAACATCAAAACCTCGTAAGATTTTGCTTCAAAAAGACATTCCTGAGCTAGTAACTTTTGAACTTGATATCTCCAGAATGTACTGCGTAATGCCAACAACAGATTATAAAATGGTTCTTGTGTTCTTTCACCCCCAATTGCCCGGAGGCAAGTCATTTTCAGATACTCTTCACGTTGAGATTCAATACAAGAAACCGGTCAAGGTCAAATCTGTCGTGTTCAAGCACTACCAATAATGACCTTTCGACCTGACAAAGTACCTGGTTGTAAGTCTGTCAGGTCGGAAGACCTAACGGCAATGAGACGCAGTACTCCCCTCGCTACCTCTTCCTCAACACCACCAACCGGTAGCTCTTATACTTCTTAAAATTTTCGGGGTTGCGCTGGCCGGTGAAGTGCTTCACCCGGTTCTTTTCAATTTTCTTGCGGAACTTCCATACCAGGAACTTGTACACCCACGGGGCGCGTGATTTGATGAGTTCGCCCACCATCAGCACGGCCGGGTACACCACGTCCATGGTCAGGTTGTTAATCAAAATCATGGTGGGGGCAATGTCGTTGGTGATGTCCAGGTCTTCCACCACATCAAACGGCTGCTGCTTCAGAATGTCATAAAATTCCACCAGACGGTGGCCACCGCCCAGGGGGCTCGTGCCTTCGGCCTCGGTGCGGAAGAAATCAGCTAGCAAAATGTGGCCGCCCGGTTTTAAAAACTTCATGCACTGGGCAAAGCTCTTGTGCATATCAATGTACTGGTAGCTTTCGCTGAACAAGCACAGATCGAATTTTTCATCCGTAGAAAAATCTTCATAACCCATGGCGTGTACCTGGGCTTTGCCGGCCAGTCGCTCGGCTGCTTTTTCCGTGAGGATGCTGGGCGGGGAGACGCACGTCACGGAATACCCTAACTGAATGAGTTCATCGGCTACCTTGCCCGATCCGCAACCGATATCCAAAATGGTTTTGGTACCGGCCGGGATATGCCGGATCAGAAATTGCGTGTAGTTTTCCTGGGCTTGCTTGAAGTTCGGTCCTTTTACTTCCAGACCGGGCGTCCAGAAGCCATAGTGCATGTATTCGGAATCAAAGAAAAACTTGAAAAGATTAATCTGGATGTCGAGGCCCAGTTTTTTGGTATCCATAGAATCAGGTTAGATAAACGGCCGCAAGATAGGGGTTGGATGCTTGATATTGGATACCGGATACTGGATTCTTGATACTGGATTCTGGATGCTAGATTCTGGATGCTAGATTCTGGATACTGGAAGCTAGAAATGATTAACAATAAGCGAACAACCAACAACGACCAACGAACAACTAAAAATGCCCTCTTCCTGAATATTGAATCCATGAAGAAGGCATTTATTAGTCACCGATCAGGCCAACTCCAACTCCTGCGTTTTCCTAGCCAGTTTATGCTGAATGTCTACGGGCACCTGGGCAAACTCGGCAAACTTCTGGGTAAACCGCGCACGGCCTTGCGATAGTGATCGCAGCGTAGTGGAATACCGGTCGAGCTCGGCCAGGGGCACACGTGCATTAATCACCTGGAAGTTGTGTTTGGTATCGATGCCCATGATGAGCGCCCTTCGGGTTTGTAAATCGCCCATCACTTCACCCATCACTTCTTCGGGCACCATAATCTCGATATCGTAAAGAGGTTCGAGCAGCGTGGGGTCAGCATGGAGAAACGCGTCTTTGAACGCCATCATACCCGCAATTTTGAATGAGATGTCGTTGCTGTCCACCGCATGCATCTTGCCATCATACACCATCACGCGCACATCGCGCACGTACGAGCCGGTGATGGGTCCTTCCTCCATTTTTTCCATAATGCCTTTTTGAATGGAAGGAATGAACCGCGAGTCAATGACACCACCCACGATGCAGTTGTAGAACACCAGCTTTCCGCCCCACTCCAAATCAACCACTTCCTTACCCCGGATGGGGAACTCGGTGGGTTCGGGCATGCCCTCGTAATAGGGTTCCACCTTCAGGTGTACTTCGCCAAACTGGCCGGCTCCACCGGATTGCTTCTTGTGCCGATACATGGCCGAGGCCGCCTTGCGAATGGTTTCGCGATACGAGATGCGCGGGGTTTCAAAATTGACGTGCAGCTTGTACATGTTTTCCAAAAACCACTTGCACACCGCCAGGTGCATTTCGCCCTGGCCGGCAATGATCAGTTGCTTGAGTTCGCGCGAGTAGCCCACTTCAAGGGTCGGGTCCTCCTGGTGTATCTTAGCCAGTACTTCTCCGATTTTTTCATCATCGCCTTTTGTTTGTGCCACCACGGCCGTACGAATGCGCGGCTCGGGGTACTCAATCGGGTTAATCGTAACATCAAAGCCCTTGGCGTGCAGCGTCTGGTTGGTGTAGGTGTCTTTAAGTTTTAACGTGGCACCAATGTCGCCTGCCACCAGTTTATCTACCGGGTTGCGCGTTTTTCCATCCATGATAAACAGTTGATGGAATTTTTCGGTGGCCCCGGTCTGGCTGTTGATCAATTCCGCGTTTGAATTTACCTCGCCCGTAATAACCTTAAAGAAGGACAGTTTGCCGAGATTGGGCTCCAGGTGAGTTTTGAATACGAAGAGGCTGGCTGGTTTGGACTGATCAAAACTCAGCTCCTGGCCTTCCGTAGTGCGTTCGGGTTGCGCTTCCAGCGGTGAGGGTGCTACATTGTCGATAAAACCCATCATGCGGCCACTGCCCATGTTTTTCCTGGCCGACATGACGAACACCGGAAATACATCGTGATGAATCATGCCGAGTTTGAGACCCTCGCGCATTTCGTCTTCGTCCAGTGTGCCCTGCTCAAAATATTTTTCCATCAGCTTCTCATCGTTCTCGGCTGCTTTTTCCACCAGTTGGTTGTGGAGCTGATTGGCTTTTTCTTTTTCGGTTTCCGGGATCGGAAGTTTTTCCGGCTTGCCACCGTCAGCCGGGAATTTGTACATCACCATCTTCAACAGGTCAATGATGGCGTTGAATCCCTCGCCTGGATTAACCGGGTATTGCATTTGCGTAACGGCCGAGCCAAAGGTTTTTTTCAGCGACTCCAGCGATTGTTCGAAGTCGGCTTTGGGATGATCGACCTGGTTGATGGCGAAGAGTACGGGTTTACGGAATTTCTCAACGTATTCCCAAATCAATTCGGTGCCTACTTCGGCACCATGTTGCGCGTTGATGACGAGCACGCACGTGTCGGCCACCCGGATGGAAGAAACCATTTCTCCGATGAAGTCGTCAAAGCCGGGCGTATCAATGATGTTGATTTTGTAGTCGCGCCACTCGGTGTGCAACAC
>ERZ1066127.680-NODE-680-length-16127-cov-13.474054_pt1 | contig 16127 bp, 14 predicted proteins | sample MGYA00382774_ERZ1066127 | MGnify/ENA primary metagenome ERZ1066127 (study PRJEB33369, sample SAMEA5778357) | biofilm metagenome | biome: Industrial cooling water; feature: Water cooling tower basin; material: Biofilm | place: United Arab Emirates | collected... | reverse complement strand
GTCCGGCACGTGAGGCAGGTCTGAAAGAAGGTGATGTCATAACGCAATTCAATCAGGCCGAGGTAAATACCAAGGCTGAATTTGACGAACAATTAAGTTATTACAGACCAGGAGATAAAATCAACATCGTGATTCAACGTGGAGGACAAGCCAAAAATGTACAGTTGAAACTCACCAATACGGAAGGCACTTATGAAATCGTCAAAAACGAAGCCATCGTCTCCAACAAATTGGGAGCCGATTTTGAACCCATTGGCAAACTTGAACGTGACAGATTACAACTCAGTGGTGGAGTTCGAATTTCAAACATTCAGGCCAATGGCTATATGCGCCGTTTGGGACTTAGAGATGGCTTTATCGTAACACACATCAACAAAGTTGCTGTTAGCAATCCGACTGATTGCATCGATTTGCTCGAGAACATGCGGGGCCAAGTGACAATTGAAGGAGTTGATCAAACTGGACGGAAAGCCTATTTCAGTTTTTATACATATTGAGCTTTTGGTATAAGCACACCAACAATTCATCAAAATTTTATGGTTTTTCACCGAGTTGTTTATAGATTGCATGCAAATAAAGCTATCCTATGAAAATCAAAATTCATTCAGTAGCCCTGCTTTTCATAGCAGGATGCTTGTTTGTGAGCGTATCGGCTGATGCACAACGCGTTAGTGACCAATACATTAAGTCAAATGTCGTAAAAGGTGATGCCGACGAGAGCTCAACTTACCTGGTTAAAGACTTGGTGGTTGAATCTGGTAAAGACCGCGGTTCATTTGAAATGATTGCAGTAAAGCGCTCCGACAATGGAGACAAATTTTTGGTGATTGGTAAACACCATGTGGCTGCAACACAAACAATCAATGGCGTTGTAGCGGATTTGCCCTTGGCCGATATGATCAGCGGAAAAGCCGAGAACAAGTTTTATGAAGCACGTTTTCCACAAGTATCTTACAGTTTTATAAGCATCGACGAAACCGATGCCAAAAACCTGTTAGAAAAGGTAAAACAATTGCGTCAGAATTACATCGACAGCGACACTGTCAAGGTAAAGAATGAAACCATGACCATGCAATACCGTTTGAATGATCAATTCGCAGTAACCATGAGTCGTGGCAAAAATGGTTCTTCTGCCAAGTATTTTGAATTGATCATTGGCAATCGTCGACAAGTGGTAAGCAGTGACAAGTTTATCATGTATCTAGTTGATTTCCTTGCATATTAATGCAACAGCATTCAAATGCAATAAAAAAGCCGGCAATAAGCCGGCTTTTTTATTGCTTTCAATTTTACTTGGTTTTACCGCCTCCTGGTTTAGCAATGCTGTCACGCATGTCTGTATCGGCTTTGATGTTCTGCATCTTGTAATAGTCCATGATTCCTAATTGACCATTTCTAAAAGCTTCTGCCATAGCGATTGGAATTTGTGCTTCGGCTTCTATGACCTTAGCGCGTGCTTCTTGGGCAAGTGCAACATGTTCTTGTTCTAAAGCTACAGCCATGGCACGGCGTTCTTCTGCTCGAGCCTGTGCAATTTTTTTATCTGCCTCAGCTTGGTCGGTTTGTAATACGGCACCAATGTTCTTTCCAACGTCTACATCGGCAATGTCGATAGACAAAATTTCAAAGGCTGTTCCTGCATCCAAGCCTTTCGAAAGTACGACTTTCGAAATCTGGTCCGGATTTTCGAGCACTTCTTTGTGGTTTACAGCCGAACCAATGGATGATACCACACCTTCACCCACCCTGGCCAAAATGGTTTCCTCACCCGCTCCACCTACCAACTGCTTGATATTGGCACGGACCGTAACGCGGGCTTTGGCAATCAACTGAATACCGTCTTTTGCAACTGCTGCAACCGGTGGTGTGTCGATAACTTTGGGATTCACTGACATTTGTACAGCTTCAAAAACATCGCGACCAGCCAAATCTATGGCAGTAGCTGCTTTGAAATCGAGGGCAATGTTCGCCTTCTCTGCAGAAATAAGTGCACGAATCACATTGTTCACATGACCACCTGCCAGGTAGTGCGTCTCAATATCGTTTGCCGTAACCCGCAATCCAGCTTTGGTTGAAGTAATCAACGCATTCACAACGATACTTGGCGGCACTTTGCGAATGCGCATAAGCACCAAATCAAGAATACTGATTTTCACGCCGGAGAATACTGCGGTAATCCACAAATTCACCGGGATGAAATACAAAAATAGGAACAAGAGGAAAACAACTCCTCCAATTCCAACTAAGAGCATGGCTAATTCTGACATATTATTTGGTTTTAATAAATACTTTTTTTCCTTCCAGATGAGCAATCTCAACCTCTACACCGCGATCTACCCATCCGTTTAACGATTCTACTTCTACATTGGTTGACCCGAACTTCACCATTCCTTGCGGCCTGAGCGCTGTCATTGCTTTTCCCAATTGCCCTATTCGCAGTCCCAGTTGTTCTGCATCCTCAGCTGTTTTGCCTTCAATGTGCTGATGCAATTCGAATTTTTTCCAAAAACGTGATTTAAAACTTTTCCATATCACCCATCCACTCATCAACAACATCACGCACAACGAAATATTCCCAGTCAATGTACCATAAAGCGCGTATACCTGCCACACACCAACCGACAATAATATTGCACCTGCAACACCCACAAAAGTCACCCCTGGAACAATGAAGAGTTCCGCAAAAAGTAACAAAAAGCCAAGAGCGATAACAAAAATGATCACATAGAGCATGACGCATGAAGTTACCTGAAATTATGCTTACATCAATGCTTTGAGTTGTTCACTTAGTGAAAAAACACCTGTACTTGCTGGCTCTTTGATGTGCTTAAAACGGCGTGTACCCATATCCGTCTTTATGTCTTGTGGATCAACTAAAAAACAAGGTGCATGAAACGGCACGTCATGAATCAAACCAGCGGCAGGATAAACCTGAAGTGACGTGCCAATTACCGCAAAATAATCCGCTTCACTTAACCAATTCATGGCTTCTCGGATTGCTGGCACTTCTTCACCAAACCAAACAATGTGAGGTCTCCACTGACTACCATCAGGAGCTAAATCGCCAAGATGAATATCTTCTGTCCAATTAGATATGAACCTTGCATCGGCAGCACTTCGCTTTTTGTCTAATCTTCCATGAAGGTGAAGTACTTCTGAAGAGCCCGCCTTTTCGTGGAGCGTATCAACATTTTGAGTGATAATTCTAACTCTAAAAAATTCCTCCATTGCAGCCAAGCCTTCATGACCAGGATTGGGAAGCGCCGCAGCAGCAGCTTTACGCCGAGCATTGTAAAACTCAAGTACCAGGCCTGGATTTTTGTGCCAACCTTCCAAAGAGGCAACCTCCGCTATGCTGTAATTCTCCCAAAGGCCACCGCTACCTCTAAAAGTACCGAGTCCACTTTCAGCACTAATTCCTGCACCTGTGAGCACAACCAACGTTTGCTTGTTCACGGCAACTTGCCTCCTATGAATTGTTGTCGTTTGTAATAAGTGTCACGCATGTAGTCTATTCGCACGCCTTTGCTTGTTGATGCGTGGGCGAAGCGACCATTTTGTAAGTAAACGCCAACATGAGACACTTTTTGGCGTCCTTGGAATACAACAAACACCAAATCTCCGGTAACTAATTCGGCTGTATCGCAGTGACTTACTTGTTTGAACAATCCATCGGTACTACGCGAAACTTTTTTATCATACACTTCTTCAAAAAGTCGAAACATAAAGCCCGAGCAGTCAATACCGCTCGAATCGAGCCCACCAATTTTATGTGGAACACCCCACCATTCGTCTATGAATCGGTATAACGCGATGTGCTTTGTATCAATTTTGCCAGCGGTTAATAGGCTGTATTTTTCGAGAAGTTGCTTTTCCTCTTCCTTTAGCTTTACCCTACCAGCACGTTTGCTCGCACACGAACTAAACAACAAAGCAAACAATGCAAGGAATATCCAACACCTCATGGGGATATTTAAAAACCGTCACGGTGCACACGAGCAAGAGAAAATGCAGGCATGCAAATCGACCAATAAGTAGTAGGTTCCGCAAACGGATTCGCATAGCGCACCCTACTGCCCGCCAAAACAACAATGCACTGCCCCGCCGCTAAAACAATCTCTTCACCATCAATTTCAAAGTGTTTCTTGCCTGAAATCACAATTGTAATTTCATCAAATTCTGGTGTTTGATGTGGTTCCGACCAACCAGGAGGCGCTTCCATGGCTGCAATACTAAAACCATCTGTCTTTGTACTCGCCAAGCCGACAAACTCTTTGATTACTTTTCCATCAGTGGTAGGTACTACAAATGGCATGTGATTCAAAATGTATGGCATGAATTAGGGTTGATTGTATTGACTGGCATATTGTTTTGCCACCGGAATGTAACTTTTCAAGTCATTGATTCTTGTTTCGTGACTGGGGTGCGAACTTACAAAAACGGGCGGCTGACCACCACCACTTTTGGCCGACATGCGCTCCCAAAATGCAGGTGCTTTGTCGGGATTATACCCCGCCATGGCCATGAAAACCAAGCCTAATCGATCTGCTTCAGATTCGTGTTTGCGACTAAATGGCAATAGAACGCCTAAACTAGCGCCAGCACCATAGGCTTGCAAAAAAAGATTCTGAGTTGCTTCGGGTTGTGAACTTGTAGCCACAGACAATGCCACTGCACCCAATTGCGCCATCATACCTTGACTCATGCGTTCATTTCCATGCTGCGCAACAGCATGGGCTATTTCATGCCCCATGACCACCGCCAGACCGTCATCGTCGGCACAAATTGGCAGAATACCTGTATAAAAAACAACCTTTCCACCGGGCATGCACCAAGCATTTACGGTAGAATCTGATACCAAATTGAATTCCCATGCAAAGTCTTTCAATTTTTCTTCCATCTTATTCTTTCGATAAAACTTCTCCACTGCCGCTGCAATTTCTCTGCCTATTCGCTCAACCCGCTGGGCGTCAACGGTTCCTTTCACAACTTTGTGCTCCGACAAGAATTTCCGATACTCTTGCTCACTCATACCTACCAATTCCGACTCTTTCAAGAGTGTGACCTGCTTTCGACCAGTGATAGGCACTTTTTTACAAGCTGTTAAAAGAATGATGAGAGAAACAAATAAAAATAGGGCGTTTTTCATAGCTGATTTATTCAATTACTGCACTTAAACCATGCGACAATAAAGCTTCGCAGGGAGCCTTGAGTTCATCCCAGCTTCCATTTTTCACAGCACATTTGCCTTTTAAATGCGTGATCCAGGCACATTGCTCTGCCTGCTCTGGCGCATGCCCACAATATTGCATGAGGCAATGTATCACATGATCAAAAGTATTCACCTCATCATTATACAAGACAATAGAAACTTCCTGATCTTCTAACAGGTCGATTTCTGCATCTTCACGGGATTTTGTGTACGATAAATTCATGACAAACTTCTCGTTTTTGAAAAAATCTTTATAGCCGTTTCGTTTCCATTACGCAAACGCCCAATGTTCTTACGATGAGTAAATATAATCAGTACCAATTGCAATATTGCAAAAACGACCATGGCTGTTCTATCCTCTTGAAAAAGAATGATAACAGCCAACACAAAAACCAAAGAAGCCACCATGCTACTTAGCGAAACAAAACTACTTATGGCATAAGTAACCACAAAGCCAAGCAGACTCACACCCGCTGCAGCAGGGTGTAATCCGATGACCATGCCAAACATAGTAGCAACACCTTTTCCTCCTCTAAATCCCGCAAATACAGGAAACAAATGCCCTACAACAGCCAAGGTACCACAAAAAATCTTTACCAAAACAAAGGCACTGCTATCACGAACCAAGAGATCGGGATACATGTGAATCAACGATGTAGCTGCAAAACCTTTTAAAATATCAATGAGCAAGACCGGTATAGCAGCTCTCCTTCCCAAAACCCGATAGGTATTGGTAGCTCCAGCGTTTTTGCTGCCATGATTTCGAACATCTGTTTTATAAAATAGCTTACCTATCCAAACTGCGGTAGGAATAGAACCTAACAAATATGCCACCATATAAATGGGCCAAACTCCTGCATCAAACATGCTATTGCTTTAACCAGTTTTCATGTCGACTTACCAAACGATCACGATTTTGCGTAATACCCATCGACACTTTGTTTTCAATTCCTTTCTTCTTCTTTTTGCCCAAACCTTTTTTTACCGCTTCATTAAATTCCATAAGCGTTGCAACAGGATATATCCTGCCAGATCTGTAATTGAAGAAGAAATATGTTTCCTGAGAAGGTTCAACGAGTAAATTGAAGGTACGACCTGTAGGTAAAATTTGAATTTCAAAAATGCCATTCAAACGCTTGTTTACCACTTCACCGTTCATATTGGCTATGCCTACCGTTTCTTTCGAGCGAAATGAACGCGTATCTCCGTCCCAAGTTAAATCGAGGTTGCTAAATACAAAAACATGATCTGTTGCATCGGTTTTTGCCACAACACCTTCTTCTTCCAATCCCTTTAATAAACGGTCCTTGTCACGTCCAGAACTTAAATTGGCAAAGGCAATCTTGACGTATTCCTGGTCATTATTCACATCCTGTGCTCCAAAAGAATAATCAACCAACTGATTATAGAAAATCTTCAATGCCTCATCCGGAATCAACACATCAATGAGTGCACTCAACAACATATCCGTCTTTCCTTCCATGTAACGGTGCGTGATTTCGCCCGCAGTCGCAAATCGAATGGGCTCTTTATCAAAACCCAATCTGATTTTTCCGGTACCTACCACTACTGCGTTTTTGTTTTTAATAACCAACTTGTTACTGTCAATGGCGCCTTCTAAAACATTACTAGCTGGACCGATCTCATATGCATCCGCCACCGCATCGTATCTAACTACCCCCGCTGTTTCTATGAGTATAGAATCAATTCCAGCAATTTTTGGTCCGCCTACAGCGGCATAAATACGGTTGGTTGCTAAATTCAGCATCAAACCTGCAAAAGTTCGCTTATTCTGCTCGTCTTTAAACTCTGGTATTTCCAAATGAGTCATGCTTGGCTCAAAGGTGCTATTGTACCTAAATGGGACATGCCTCAGTGTATCAGCCAATTGGGTTAAACTTACTACTCCATTAAATGATAATGCTTTTTGCTCGCTGCTTAAAGACACACCACCTGAAAAACCAAATCCAGGATTGAGTATGAAGTTAGAATCGGGTGAAATGGTACCACTACCAACCGTAATTCCACGAATGTTTGGTCTAAGGATATTCAGGAAAATGGCCTGTCGCTTTTGGTCACTGTTTACATAATCATAAACACCCTCTGCTTCAAATTTCTTGCGCCCCAAAATGTCTACCGATGCCTTGTAAACCCTGTGTTCTTGCCGAACCGAATCGAACAACATCACGGCATTTTTGAGAGGAATCATGCGGGCTTCTTTGCTAACAATGGCTTTGCCACTATCTGGCACAATAATGGCATCGGCAGATCGGATTTCGGGTATCCCATTGATAGCTAAATCAAAAATTTGCAAATCCATTGCTGCATATGCCCCCATAAAACGCAAACGATCTTGGCCAGGATGAACCGAACTGAAAGTAGTTTTGGGTGTTTGCATATCTGCTTTAGACCCTAAAACCAAGGCATTCTTTTTCAAGTCCCATTCTAACTTTTCTAAGCGAGCTTCATATTCGTTGTATGGAAGCTCAACCTTTGTAAAGCCCAATCGATTTTGGAATGTACCGTATCTGAGTGAGAAGTCAATCAAGCCCGACAAATCTTCGGTCTTCAAAGCAAGTACATCAGGTGTGTTGCTTGCAATTTCAAGACGTAATTGCTCCGCATGCGTCTTTTGCTGCTCCATCACAAACTGCCTGCTTATGATTTTGTCGCGACCATATAACATGGTACCATCGCCAAATAAGTTAGCCGGAGTGTATAATAAATTGCCTTCGAAAAGAATAAGGCCTTCATACATATCAAATGGTGCCGGACCTTTGTACAACATCATGCTATCGGCGCGTGCCAACCAAACCATACCTATATCCTTGCCATTCACAAGCGGAAAAGAAGTGCTTTTGTAAGGCCCTTTAGCAATATCGAAAACCTCTAGCTGAGAAGTGGTTTTATCTGGCAAAAAAACATAGTTATTCGATTTGCTTACCGAAGTGAGGTATTCTAAACGTCCGTAACCATGCAGCCCTTGCCTATCTAAAGTAATGTTGCTGAAGTACTTGCCCTTTCCGCTATAAACTGAATAACCTGTTTCAGGGGTCCTGGTTGAGAAACCTAGTGATAAGTCATCCTGAAAGCGCAATTTTTCCCGGATTTCTGGAAAGATATTCGATACCAGCACACCATTCAATTGCAAGCGACTTGTGCTACCCGCAAAATCCAAACTATCAAGTACAAAAGGATCAACCTTGAAATAAAAACCATCTCGTTTATATGCTCCTTGTTGGATTTCAGGCTTATCGTAGTAAACAAAAGACTCTTGCTTTGAAACAAAGTAGGGATACTGGTACAATGGTTTTCGGGCCGACTTATTAGCAGGATCATCGATGTACAATGTACCCGTGATATTTTCTAAGGCATTTTGAATTTGAGCCAAAACAGGTTGACCACGAACATCGTACCTTCCTGTTAATACCTGAAAGCGCATGGAATCTACATTTTGCATGCGCACCATGAAACTATCATAATTGAAGGTAAAACCATCACCATAAAAATCGAGGGTCCCAGAATGCACATGACCTGAGAACTCCATTCCTCTGTTTTTGGTCACCAGCATTTTGCGGTCAGTCGGCACTGCAAAAACTGTGTGAGTATCGCTTAATATGACCACGTTTACGCCATTTACCTGCAATTCGCGTGTCGCAATATTTAGAATTGCATTGCTCTCTTGGCTGGTTTTTGAAACAAACTTGATGATATCGAAGTCAATGCGCCCTGCACTTGCTGCATTGTAGTGGTAAAGTTTTTTAAGTAAGGTAATCTCTTCCAGTTCACGATCGTAATAGATAAATCCTTGGTTGGCAAGGTCGATCAAGAGGGTTCTTATTGAATTCAAAGGCAACTTCATGAAAGCCGCAAATCCATCGGCCCCAAAGTAATTTTCTCCTACCTGACGTCCATATTGAAAAAGACGAACTAGCGGGTTATAGGTAGCATAGCCTTGGGCTGCAAGATATTCTCGCTGATCGAAAAAATCTTTAGAAGTGAAAACTGCGATAGCTTCACTCAAACCAGTTTGCATCTTAAACTCCATGATGGGCTCATCAATCTTCCAACTCAATGCTTCACAATATGTATCCAGTTGATGATAAGAGTTTGAAAAAGGTATTTTATTGATGGCTCCTGGTTCCAAGAAAAGCAACAGTTTGCGATCGGCGGTCGTAAAGCGCATGCTGATACCAGGATGATAAATACTGTCTTTGCGTAAAACCACTGTGACCTCTGCATTGGTAGCATATATCTCCGTTTTACGGATCGCAAATTGCTGAGAAAGCGCTCTCACCGTGGTCGTATCATTCTTGTATATAAATACTTCAGCCGGTTCACGTTTGGTTCCAACCGCCATGTAGCGATTTCCATACAAGGCATATTTGCCTCTTACAGATACATTTTTAAAAATATTCTTCAGATTCAGTTCACCTTCATAAGAAGTAAATCTCGGAAAGTTCACTTGCTCTGGATTGGGATTCGCTGTACACTTTTCTTGAAGTGAGCCTGGAATAAACCGGTTCAATCCCTTGTTGAACAGTTTTACAGAGTCCGCATCCAGTTGAAATTGTTTGAGATTGATGGCAAACGCCCGAAGGTCGGCATAAACAGAATCTTGCGGAAATCCAGCTCTTTGCCAATCAATTCTTCCTCCAACACCTTCGAAGCGTTGTTCTACCGGATACCAATATCCTTCTGTATTGCGAATTACGATAGAATCATTGAAATATTCACAGCGCAGGTTCAACAATGGGAATTTTAAACGTACTTGGTTGTTTTCAAATTCGAAGACGTAGTCGGCCAATCCAGCATCCCAACGAATAGCATTTGAAAGATAGATGGCATTGTTACCGTAAAAATCAATACTCGATCGAACAAATTGATCGATTGACCGCTGGTTTAAAGTCATCACTTTGGTGTAGATGCCATGCCACTCATAAAAGCGCTTGGCTGACACATCTACTGCTTTTATTTGTTGCAAAAGCTCGAGGTAATTGCCGAAATAGGGATAAATCGGCAAGCGTTTGCGCTTCATATCATTTGAAGCACGAATAATCACATCTTTTTGGGCATCAATGTATTCGCTATTCCATGATTGTGTGAAGTCTGCCATGAGCTTCTTGTAGTCATCGCGCTTTGAAGCTTGCATTTGTTCCGTGAGCTCCTTGATGAAAAGCTCATAGCTGTTTGAAAATTCCATACGCTGCTGGGCTGCAACTGGCTTTGTAAAAACCACCATACCCAACACAATGCCTGCAAGCACAAGCAATGACTGCTTACCCTTTTCTAAAAACGACTGTTGCCCAGTTATGCTCGTTGCTCTCACGCTCAAAAATAAAACTATTTAACGCGGCATTTTCCCGTATGATATCCACATCGCCTTGATAAAAACCACTGCAAAGTAAATGACCATCCTTTTTCAGGTGCCTCGCATAAAATGGAAGCTGATCTATGATGATATTTCGATTGATATTAGCCAAGATAACGTCAAAAACACCTGAAATTTTTTCTTTTCCACCCTCGAGAACTTCCATTTTTACCTCATTCCGTTCTGCATTTTCAATCGCATTTTCAACTGCCCAAGCTTCAATATCAATGCCTACAACCTTGGAGGCCCCCATTTTGCCTGCCAAAATTCCCAGCACACCTGTTCCGCAACCCATGTCCAAAACGTCTTTGTAATCGAATTGAATCTCACGCATTTCACGCATAATCCCTGCCGTGGTGCCATGGTGACCTGTACCAAATGACATTTTGGGCATGATCTCAATCACATGTTCATAGGTAGTCTTGGGTTGCTCATGAAAAGGTGCTCTGATGTATACAAAATCGTCGATAGACACCGGTTGATAATCGCTTTCCCAAGTGGCGTTCCAGTTAACCTCTGGCTCATGCTCCGGTCCACCATAATCATTGATATGCATCGCATAGGCCTCAAAAATCGACTTTGTTGCTTCAGCCCGATGTTCTTTTTCCTGTACCCATGCTTCAAGTTTTCCTGGTTTCGAATCGTCGAATGACTCAAAGCCTACCTCAGCCAATTCGGCCATGATTACTTCTTTCCATGTTTCATCAGCATGGCACCAATACTTCAGGTAGCGCATGCTTAGCGATTCGCTTTTACAATTTCTGTGAAATCACGTGATTTCAATGATGCTCCCCCTACCAAACCACCGTCAATATCCTCCATGCTGAAAAGCGCGGATGCGTTGCCGGCATTCACCGAACCACCATACAATATACTTGTTTGGTTGGCAACTTGTGCACCCATGTGATTGCGCAACCAGCCCCTGATAATCGCGTGTACTTCTTGCGCTTGCTCAGGAGAAGCCGTTAAACCTGTACCAATCGCCCAAACAGGCTCGTAGGCAATGATAACGGAATCCAATTGGGCTTCATTCAAATGTGAAAGTCCGCCTTTCAGCTGGCTCTCGATAACTTCTTCATAAGCATTAGCAAGTCTCTCTTCTTTGGTTTCACCAACGCAATAAATAGGTAACAAACCAGCTTCTAGTGCCCTATTAATTTTCTGTGCACATTGCTCATTGCTTTCTGCGTGGTATTGGCGCCTTTCACTATGGCCAACCAGTACGTAACTGGCACCTGCACTTTTCAACATGGTAGCCGATACTTCTCCGGTATAAGCACCTTCAACTTGCGTACTGCAATCTTGTCCACCTGCAAAAATGCTATGCTTGTTTGCAGTTAGGCTTGCAATTGCATGCAAATGAACAAATGGTGGAAACAAAATGGTAACAACCTCATGGGATGCTTCGCTTTCTACCATCGGAATGATTTCAGAAGCCAGGGATAAACCTGCCTCAAAATCTTTGTTCATTTTCCAATTACCTGCTACAATTTTTTTTCTTTTCATGGTTATGCTTTTTCCCAGCTGCGCTGGCTGCTTGTTTCGTTATACACTGCTTCCAAAATGTCACGCTCAACTGCATTGAGCTCCAATCCACGACGCTCAAGTACTTTGGCTGTGGTTTCACAGAATTTGTTAAATCGGAATGTTTCAATGCCTTGTGCTCCACCCCAGCTAAAGGCAGGCAAAAAATTTCGGGGAAAACCTGCACCGAATACATTTGCACCTACGCCAACCACTGTGCCGGTATTAAACATGGTATTGATCCCGCACTTGGCATGATCGGCCATGATTAAACCCGCAAATTGCAAGCCCGTATTCCGAAACCTGCCTGAAACATGGTCCCATAATTTAACCTGTTCGTAATTGTTCTTGAGATTCGAATTGTTGGTATCGGCCCCCCAGTTGCACCATTCAGCAATCACAGAATTTCCCATAAAACCATCATGCCCTTTGTTAGAATACCCTATTACCACTGAGTTGCTGATTTCACCACCGACTTTGCAATGAGGACCAATGCTGGTGTCTCCGTAAATTTTAGCCCCCATTTTCACTGTACTGTGTTCACCCAGATAAAATGGACCGCGTATGGTGGCACCCTCCATGATTTCAGCATTGGCCGCGATATAAACTGGGCCTGCTGTGGCGTTGATTGTACAAGCAACTAATTGGGCCCCAGCTTCAATAAAAACTTGTTCATTGGCTATTAGCCGTACACTTTCATCCACCGTTGCCGACTTGCGATTTGCTGTGATCATGGCAAAGTCGACAGCTATTTGACGACCATTCTTACGAAAAATATCTTCGGGATAACTGATCCAATCAAGTTCTCCAGCATAATCATGTACCTTAACAGCGCGAAGGTGAAGGCCTTCTTTATCAAATCGCTGTAGCTGTTGGCTACTGCGCATTGCTACTATGCGATTGCCAGCAAGAAGTGCATGCTCCATGCCCAAACCACTAATGGCATCCATCAACATTTGATCAGGCAATAAGGCACCATTTATGTAAACGTTATCGCTCGAAAAACGTACCGGGTATTTATCCGTTAAGTAACTCCGAAAAGGCATAAATGATACAGAACGCTCTAATCGAGCTTCCCATTTTTCACGAATGGTCCAAATTCCAACAAGCAATTGGCATGTCGGACGAGTATAGGTTAGCGGCAATAAATGCTCCGATAGGGCATCATCGAAGAGGATGTAATTCATTTGGCTAAAATACACATTCGCCCCTGCTTTTTGTCAGTAAATTGATATGAAAAAGGCTCCTTTCGGAGCCTTTTTCATTCTTAGTTACCTTCTTCTGAAGGGGTATCTTTCATTTTTTTCGGCTTTTTGGTACCAGCACTGACCTCAATTTCTTGTTGATCGTTCAAATCAACAACAATCTTGTCTCCTTCTTTTAATCCACCACCGATGATTTTTTCAGCAACTGTGTCTTCCACATATTTTTGGATAGCACGCTTAAGTGGACGGGCGCCAAATTGCGGGTCGAAACCTTTTTCTGCAATGTAATTCTTGGCAGTCTCAGTGATTTCAAGCTTGTATCCTAAATCCTCTATGCGCTTATATACATCTCTGATGGTGATGTCGATGATCTTAAAAATGTCTTCTTTTTCTAGCGAATTGAACACAATCACATCGTCGATACGATTGAGGAATTCAGGTGAAAAAGTCTTCTTTAGCGCATTCTGAATCACCATTCTCGACTCATCCTCTACACTCTTCGTTTTGGCTGGTGTAGTAAAACCAACGCCAGTACCAAAATCTTTCAATTGGCGTGAGCCTATATTGGATGTGAGGATGATAATGGTGTTTTTGAAATCAACTTTACGTCCCAACCCATCCGTCAATTGGCCATCATCCAATACCTGCAGTAGCAAGTTGAAAATGTCAGGATGGGCTTTTTCAATCTCATCGAGCAAGACCACAGAATACGGCTTGCGTCGAACTTTTTCTGTCAATTGCCCACCTTCTTCGTAGCCAACATAACCTGGAGGTGCTCCTACTAGCCGAGATACACTGAATTTTTCCATGTATTCGCTCATATCAACCCTGATCAATGCATCTTCGGTGTCGAATAGGAAACGTGCCAATTCTTTCGCCAATTCTGTTTTGCCAACACCCGTTGGTCCTAGAAAAATGAATGACCCGATAGGTTTTTTAGGGTCTTTCAATCCTGCCCGGGTGCGTTGAATGGCCTTACTGATGGCAGCAACCGCTTTATCTTGGCCAATAACTTTTCCTTTTAAGGCCTCGGCCATACTTCCTAATCGCTCGCTTTCAGCTTGAGCAATCCGCGTTACCGGCACGCCCGACATCATGGCCACTACTTCTGCGATGTTCTCATCGGAAACAGCATATCTTTTGAGTTTCGATTCAGTTTCCCAGTCGTTTTTAGCCTTATCCAACTCTTCGAGCAAGCGCTTTTCAGTATCTCTTAAGCGAGCTGCTTCTTCATATTTTTGGCTTTTAACTACCTTATTTTTGAGTTCTTTGATTTCTTCTATCTGCGCCTCCAAATCCAAAATAGCCTGCGGAACGTTGATGTTGGTGATATGTACCCGTGCACCTGCTTCGTCCATGGCATCAATGGCCTTGTCTGGCAAAAAGCGATCGGTTATGTAGCGTTCTGTCAATTTCACACAAGCTTCAATGGCAGCATCCGAATAAATCACATTGTGGTGATCTTCATACTTGCTTTTGATGTTGTTCAAAATCTGAATGGTTTCAGCAGGAGAAGGCGGATCTACCATTACCTTTTGAAAACGCCTATCCAAAGCACCATCCTTTTCGATGTATTGGCGGTATTCGTTCAAAGTTGTGGCACCAATACATTGTACTTCACCCCTTGCCAATGCTGGTTTGAACATATTGCTGGCATCTAATGAACCACTTGCCCCACCTGCACCAACCAAAGTGTGAATCTCATCAATAAACAATATCACATCCGGACTTTTCTCTAGCTCACCCATCACAGCCTTCATGCGTTCTTCAAATTGGCCACGGTATTTGGTACCAGCCACCAACGACGAAAGGTCGAGTGTGACAATGCGTTTGTTGAAAAGCACGCGTGAAACCTTTTTCTGGTGGATGCGTAAGGCCAAGCCTTCGGCGATGGCAGTTTTACCTACACCCGGTTCTCCTATCAAAATAGGATTGTTCTTTTTCCGTCTGCTAAGGATTTGAGAAACCCTTTCTATTTCCTCGTCCCTGCCAATGATAGGATCAAGCTTTCCTTCGTCTGCGAGCTGGGATAAATCGCGACCAAAATTATCAAGTACTGGTGTGCGACTTTTACCCGCACCTGGCTTTCGAGGCTGTTCAAAAGATTTTTTATCTTCATCCGAGAAAGCATCTTCATAAGTAGCTTTCGGTGTTTCGACTTTGTCCTTCCCCTCAATCATGGCATCCATTTCTTCTTTCACCACTTCATAATTGATGTCAAACTTTTCCAATATGCGGGTTGCGAGACTATCCTCTTCTCGCAATATGGAAAGCAAGAGGTGTACCGTCCCTATCAATTCGCTTTTAAAGATTTTGGCCTCCAAAAAAGTGATTTTAAGGATTTTCTCAGCCTGCTTGGTCAGTGGAATATTCTCCGCATTAACCACATTGGCAGTGGCATTGCCCTTGATGGCATCTTCAATTGACTTCTTTAGCCGATTCAAATCAACACCTAGACTTTTGAGTGTTTTTATGGCTTGACCATCGCCTTCACGGATGAGTCCGAGGAGTAGATGACAGGGGTCTATGTAATCGTGCCCCAGACGAATGGCTTCTTCTTTACTATAAGAAATCACATCCTTTACTTTGGGAGAGAATTTGGCGTCCATGAATCTTTCTTTTATGTCTAAAAACGAGCAGCGCCGCGTTAAGTTTCGTAAGGGCTAAATTAACAATATTACCCGCACTTCACATGCTCGAGTGTCTTTTAAATGTCATTCGTTTCCACTTCAATCAAAATGAAACAATGAAAGTTCCGTAAAACAAAAGAGGCCGTCCCTGAAGTAAAATTCAGAGGCGGCTTTGTTTTTTGCGG
>ERZ1066127.679-NODE-679-length-16203-cov-10.913859_pt1 | contig 16203 bp, 14 predicted proteins | sample MGYA00382774_ERZ1066127 | MGnify/ENA primary metagenome ERZ1066127 (study PRJEB33369, sample SAMEA5778357) | biofilm metagenome | biome: Industrial cooling water; feature: Water cooling tower basin; material: Biofilm | place: United Arab Emirates | collected... | reverse complement strand
CGGTGCTTCGGCGGCGGCGCGCTGCAGCGCCTCGGTGCAGGTACGCAGCTCGGCGACCAGCTGGTCGTCGCGCGGATCGGGCGTCTGCCGCGCGCGCCGTTCGAGGCTCGCGGTCTCGGCGCGGGCGAGGAAGCCGCGCAGGCGTTCGAGCGCCTGCTGGTGGAACGCGCCGCGGCTGCCCGCTTCGTCGCGGATCGACGCATGCGCACCGGCGATCTTCTGGCGCAGCCCGTCGATCGTCGCCACCAACGTCTCGCGCGCCGCGACCAGACGGTCGACCTCGGCGGCGATCGCCGGCACGCCGACCTCGGCCTCCGCCGCCTGCTCCATCGCCTCGAGCCGTTGCCGCAATGCCGCGACCTCCTCGCCGCGTCGCTTCACCTCGAGCTGCACCAGTTCGGGCGTCGTCTTCAGGAAGCGATAGCTCGGCGCCGCCTTGCGGTAGCCGATGTAGTCGGCGACCCAACGGTCGAGCCGCGCGGTCAGGCCGCGGGCGGTGTACTCCGCGGTGCCGAACTTGCAGTTCCACAAGTACTGGAACAGCCGGCTCTGCTCGTACGGCGGCAGCTTCTGCTTGGCCTCGGCCGCCAGCTCCTTGGCGCGTTCGCTGTCGCGCGCGAGGCACACCTCGGCCTGCGTCGCCTGCTCGGCGAGCGCCGGATACGCCGGATCCTTCGCCAGCGCCGCCGCGGCGTCGCGTTCGAGCTGGTCTCGGTGCGCGACGACCGCATCGAGGCGAGTGGTCAACTCGGCCAGCTGCTGCGACGCCAGCGACATCGCGCGCTCGTGGTCGGCGAGTTCGTCCTGCAGCTGCTGCGCCCGCCGCTGCCGTTGCTGCTCGAACTGCTGCAGCTCGGCGGCGAGCTCCGGCATCGCCGAGCCGGCCGTCGCCGAACTCAGCTCGGGCAGCTGCGTCGCCGCCAGTTCCTGCAGCGTGCGCAGGCGATCGCGGGTCAGCGTCTCGACGCGGTCACGAACGACGCGCGCCGACTGTTCGGCGGCGTTCGCCAACCCGCGCGCCTCGGCGGTCAGGCGCTGCAGGTCGAGCAGCACCGTGTGCCCTGAGTTCACCATCGCGTCACCCGCCTGCCCTTCGGAATCGGGCGGCCGCGGCCATCGACGAGCACGAACTGTTCTTCCATCGAGCCGCGCACCTTCCTGGCGACGACGTTCTCGTCGACCACTCCGTCCTTCTGCTTGTCGGCGACGATGCGTTCGAAGACGTCCTGCTCGACCTCTTCGCCCCACTTGGTGACGGTGTCGCGGCTCTTCGTCTCGACGTTGACGATCGAACGACGCAGGGCGTTGCCGTTGCGATCGAGCGCCTCGACCACCAGGTAGTAGCCCGACACGCGACCGTTGTAGAGGCGCTCGAACCCGCTCTTCTCGCCGGGCCGGTCGACGATCGTCACCGTGTACTCCTCGGCGAGCCGCGTCGCGACCTCGTCGAGTTCGCTGCGCGCGGCCTTCAGGCGCTCGAGGTTCTGCGCCTCGTGGTGCAGGCGACCGAGCTTCACCACTTGGTCGACGCTGGCGCGGGCGACGTCGTCGATGGCCATCTCGCGCGCCGCCGCAGCTGCCGCCTGGAACTTCGCCCACACCGTCGCCAGGTCCTCCGCCGGCGGCTTCGGCGGCTCGACCGGCGGAGCGGGCTTCGGCGCTTCGACCGGGGTCTGCACGACCGGCGGCGTCACCACGGGCGGCGGCACGACCGGCGCCGGCTTCGGGGCCGGTGCCGCGACCCGCGGCGGCGCGACGGCGGGCTTCGTCGGCGAGCCGGCGAACGCGTTCGCCACCCACAGCACGACCAGCGTGAACGCGCTGATCACAATCAGCAGGAACAGGCAGCCGATGCGCTGCACCCAGCAGTGCGCCAGGAAGTTCTTCAGCCCGTTCGGCGGATCGGCGTAGCGGTGCTGCTCGGCGAAGTAGTGCGCGATCGCGGCGTCGACCTCGGCCGGTGTCACCGACTCACCCGCCGCCGCCGCCGTGGCGAGCAGCCGATCGCGCAAGCGCGCCTTCGCCGTCGCCGCGTCGAGCTGCGCCTCGGCCGTCTCGCGTTCGCGGCGCAATGCCGACGCGACGTCCATGATGCGCAGCATGTCGTGCATGCTGGCGTCGTCGGGTGTCCTGGGTGGCGAGGCCGGAGTCGGGGGAACGTTCACGATCGACTGGCGAGCGGCGCTGGTGGCCGCGGTAAGCTGCCGCGCCGTCCACGCCAAGGGAATCACCGTGTCGCAGAATCCTGTCGCCAAGCCGGCCGCCACCGGTTCCTCCGTCCAGAAGTACCTCGACCAGGCGCTCACCGTGCTGCAGCGCTACGGCATCCTGCCGAAGCAGGACGCGCCGCCGCAGCTGGTGAAGCTGCTGGAGGAGGTGCGCCACGTCGACGAGGCGAAGGTGATGACCATCGCCAAGACCGTGCAGTACATGCAGAGCTTCAACGCGATGGTCCGCGACAACGTCGAGGACGTGCAGGTCGGCAACCGCTACCTCGAGATCTCGCAGCAGTTCGACAGCATCCGCGACGACAGCAAGACGCTGATCGCGCAGCTCGACGACGGCAAGATCAGCTTCGGCGAGCGCATGACCAACCTGTGGATGCGCATGCGCCGCGGCACGCCGAGCGATCGCTTCCAGAAGATCGCGACCGTCTACAAGTCGGTGACCACCGACACGCAGACGCAGCTGCAGAAGGAGCAGGCGATCATGGAGGGCTACATCGACTTCCGCTTCGCCCTGAAGGAGGCGGAGATCGTCGCACGCGAGCTGCTCGAGAAGCAGACGGCGACGCTCGAGGCCTCGCGCGGCGCCCTGGCCGCCGCGCAGAAGGCGGTCGACGACGCCGCGAACGCCGACGCGCCGACGAAGTCGCGTCTGCAACTCGCGCGCGACCAGGCGCAGCACGCGTTCCAGAAGGAGGACCGCTGCTTCCAGCTGCTGAAGGACGTCGCCGAGAACCTGCAGATCGGCTACGACGTCGGCGAGACGCTGGTCGCGAAGCTGAAGCAGACGCACGACGTCAAGGACCAGGTCTACCGGCGCTCGGTGACGTTCTTCACCACCAACGAGCACGTGTTCACGATCCTCGGCGCCGTCTACACGTCGCAGCACGGGCTGCACGAGGCGACGCAGGCGCAGGAGGCGCTGAAGAAGGGCGTCAACAAGGGCCTCGAGGACATCGCCGACCTCGGCCGCGACCTCGAGAAGGCGGCGCTGAAGGCCGGCTACGGCTCGACGATCGACCCGAAGTCGGTCGAGAAGCTCGTGCAGGCGATCACCGACTACCAGGTCGACTCGCTGAAGCTGGTCGCCGAGCTGCGCAAGGAGAGCGAGCAGAACGCCCGCGAGATCCGCCGCGTCGTCGAGGCCGGCAAGCAGCGCTTCCAGGAGACGACGGCGAAGTTCGCACGCGGCGAGCAATCGTAGCCCCTGAGGCCCTTCGCCAGCGCCTCGCCGCCTGCGTCGACCGTGGCCCCGCACAGTGGCCGGACACAGGCGGATGGAGGAGCGACCAGAGAGAACATCGAGGTCGACACTTCGCTCGAAAATCCACGCGTTCGAGTCGTCGGAAGGACAGGGAACCCACCCATGGCCCTCACTGATGATCGGGAGCAACGCAAGAGCACTGCCGCTGGGGACGCACTGTCCCTGGTCGCAATCCTGGAGTGGGCGATGCTGTGCTATGCGGGGGCGGTGGTCCTGTGCTCCACGAGCTCACGCTATGGCGATCCAGCTCTCGACGTCTGGCGGAACGGCGTCCTGGTCGGTGCCATGCTGGCATTCTTCGGCAGCCCGATGGCCATATGCATGGTGATCTTGAGGGGGTCCCTCGGGAGGCTCTTCGTGCTCGGACTTGGGGTCAGCGCCGTCTGCGTCACCGTCTGCGTGGACACGACGTGTGTTGCCCCGATGATCGTCAGCATGTTGTTCGCCAGACTCCTGTACGGTCGCGGTGCCGGGGCGCGATTTTGACGACTGCGGTGCGGGCGGCGAAGGGCTGAGCGACATGGCGCGGTCGTCAGGGGCGCACCGTTGCCGAGCCCAGATCGTCGGAAACGAACGTCCGGAATGCGCTGGTCGCTCCTGATGGCTCGAAGCGAAGGCGGCAAGCTGGGCGCTCGTCTGAAGCTGTTCTGCAATCAACCCAGACCTGATGGCAAATCCCTAACGGCCCCAGCGCCGAAAGCGCAACCTCCAATCAGGCGTCGTGATCTCGTGATTCAACCATGCACGCGGGTCACTGCACTCAACAACCAGGGCCTCCCCATCCCAGGAAGCATCGACTAGACGATACGGCTTCCATGGCGTGTCCATTAGGACTTCTTCTTCAGCGTTGGGGGCCCGCCGAACGACCCTCACAGCCCACTCGTCATCCCAGCTCCTTCCGGTGACTGGATGAAACTGGAATCGGTGGCTGACAATACCGACCATGAAGTGCTGATGGGATTCGGAGACCTGTACTTCCACTACTTGTCTACGCCCCAACAGTTGGCATGTCGCGAATGACATCAATGCAAGAAATGCGCACGATGCTATGAGTGCATTTCTCTGAAACGTCTTCGTGAATACCTGCATTGCTACCGTGGCCAGTCATGGTTGCGAACACAACAGGGCGGCCAAGGATGCCCTCATGCTACTGATCTAGGTCCCGCCTTCCATCAACTCGTTGGACGAGGATCGCCGCACCAGCAGCCCGAGCGCCGGGCAACGTCGCTCAGCCTTCGAGCGTCGCGTGCAGGAACCAGGCGTGCTTCTCGAACTGCTCGACCATGCCGGTCAGCAGGTCGAACGTGTCCTCGTCCTCGTGCTTCTTCGCGACCTCGCGCGCCTTGCGCATGCCGTCGAGGTGCGCACCGATGCGCTCGGCGAGCAGCGCCACGTGCTCGAGGTCCTTGGTCGTGCCCTGCGGATACTCCGGCAGGCGCGAGTTCTTGGCGACGTGGCGCGCGGTGCCGACGGCGAGGTGGCCGAGCGTCAGGATGCGCTCCGCGACCTCGTCGTTGTTCGCCGCCTGGTCGGTGGCGAACGTGTCGAACAGCGGGTGCAGCGCCGCGAAGTGCGGGCCCTTGATGTTCCAGTGCGCGACCTTCAGCTGCGTGTAGAGGTCGAGGCCGTCGGTCAGCACGGCGCGCAGCGCCTCGCTGATCTGCTTGCGCGCGGGTGCGGGGAGAGGGCTCGGAGTGTTCTTCATGGCTTCGTGGCGTCTCGTGGCTTCGTGGTGCGGATCATGCCGCCGCGGGCTGGTTCCAGGAAAGCGCGACCGCCGCGGCGTGCACGGTCGCGGCGATGCGGATCGCGTCGTGGACGTGCGCGGTGGTGAGCCCACCGTCGATCACGACCTTCTCGTGCGCCTGCACGCAGGTGCCACAGCCGAAGACGGCGCTGACCGCCAGCGCGAACAGTTCGAAGTCGACCTTCGGCCCGGCCGGCGCCACCAGGCGCTGCATGCGCAGGCGCGGCGGCAGCTGTTCGTACTCCGGCTTCCCGACCATGTGGCGGAAGCGGTAGTAGACGTTGTTCATCGCCATCAGCGCCGCCGCCGCCTGCGCGTCGGCCGCACTCGCCGCCGGCAGCTGCTCGCCGGCCGCGGCGGTGATCGCCGCCGCCAGCGCCGGCGAACGCGCCGCCCACGCCACCGCCAGCGCCACGCCGTGGCGCTGGGCCGGCGACAGCGTGCCCTGCTGCAGCACGGTGCCGAGGTTCAGCCGGATGTCCTTCGCCGTGTCGGGCAGAGCGGCGACCAGTTGCTGGAGAGCGTCCATCACTTCACCTCGAGGGTCTTCTCGCCCTTCTTCCAGTTGCACGGGCACAGTTCGCCGGTCTGCAGCGCGTCGAGCGTGCGCAGCACCTCGTCGACGTTGCGGCCGACGTCGAGGTCGTGCACCGACGCGAAGCGGATCACGCCCTGCGGATCGACGATGTAGGTCGCGCGCAGCGGGATGCCCTCCTGCGGGTGCAGGATGCCGAGCGCCTGGCACAGCTCGCGCTTCGTGTCGGCGAGCATCGGGAACGGCAGGTTCTTCAGGTCCGGGTGGTGCGTGCGCCACGCCAGGTGTACGAACTCGCTGTCGCACGACAGGCCGAGCACCTGCGCGTCGCGGTCGGCGAAGTCGCCGTTGCGCTTGCCGAACTCGGCGATCTCGGTCGGGCAGACGAACGTGAAGTCCAGCGGCCACGCGAACAGCACCAGCCACTTGCCGGCGTAGCTGTCGTGCTGCACGTCCTGGAACTGCTTGCCGGCCTCGAGCGAGACGGCGGCGCGGAGACGGAAGGAGGGGAGCTTGTTGCCGACGGTCAGCATGATCGTTCTCTCGGTTTGCTTGGTTGTCTGAATCTGGACTTTGTCTAAGCGTTGGGCGTGGACACGCCCTGGAAGACTTCGGGGCGAAGGTCAGCGGCGCTTGCCGTCCTTCTTGCGGCCGCGCACGACCACCATGTAGTCGCGCACGTCGACGCCTTCGAGCTCGTCGACCTTGCCGACGCGCAGCGCCGTCCACGGGATGTCGTGGATCGCGCCGGTCTCGTCGTCGACGAAGTGGTGGTGCGGCTCGACCTTCGGATCGAACACCACGCTGCCTTCGGCGAGCACCAGCTGCTGCACCAGGCCGTGTTCGCGGAACAGCTGCAGCGTGTTGTAGACGGTCGCGCGCGAGACCATCGGGAACTCGGCCTTCACGCGGTTCCAGACCTCGTCGGCGGTCGGGTGGTCTGCCGTCGACAGCACGTAGGCGGCGATCGCGACGCGCTGCGCCGAGGGCCGGATGCCGGCGTGCTCGAGCTTCTCGATCAGTTCCTGGTGGCTCACGGTGCTCACGATGGATTTAGACTATGTCCAAACTTCGGCCCGATCAAGCTCGGACTTGAGGGCGAAGCCGGCGGCGCGAGCGCGCACCCGATGGCATCGGCAGAAGCCTCACGCCAGCTTGCCGGCGACCAGCAGCAGCCGCTGCACGATCTTCTCCACCGTCGCCGCGGTCTTGGCGTCGGCGAACCTGCCGTCGGCGGCGAACGCACTGCCGGCGTTGCCGAGCGCGAACTGCTCGGTCAGCACCAAGAGGCCGAGGTTCATCAGCACCTGCCGCAGGTGCACCAGCGCGCGCATGCCGCCGAGCGCCCCCGGCGAACTCGCCATCACCGCCGCCACCTTGCCGGCGAACGGCGACACGCCCGGCTCGGCGGCGTACGGGCGCGACAGCCAGTCGAGCGCGTTCTTCAGCACCGCCGGCAGCGACGCGTTGTACTCGGGCGTCACCACCAGCAGCGCCGCGTGCTGCTTCGCCAGCGCGCGCAACCGCACGGCGCCGTCCGGCAAGCCCTTCGCGTCCTCGAGGTCGCCGTCGTAGAGCGGCATCGCGAAGTCGCGCAGGTCGACGAACGTGGCCTCGTGGCCACCGCTGCGCGCCAGCGCCGCGACCGCCTGGGCGAGTTGTTTGCTGAAGGCACCGTTGCGGGTCGAACCGGCGACGACGAGGAGCTTGCTCATGCCCCCTGCGATAGCGGCGGCGCGGCGCCGACGCCAGCCAGGCACTCACTCGGGCGCGGGCTCGGTCGTGATGCCGACACGCCGCCGCCCCGTCGCTACGCTGCCGCAACATGGCGCAACGTCCGTCGCTCGTCCTGCTGCTGCCGTTCGTCCTGCTCGGCTGCGGCACCACCAGCTCGGCGACGATGCGCGCGCGGCCGACGCACTGGGCACAACCGATGCTCGGTGCCGACGTCGCCAACTGGCATCGCGTCGACGACCAGCTCTACCGCTGCGGCCAGCCGGACCGGCAAGGCATGCGGGCGCTCGCCGCCCAGGGCGTGCGCACCGTCGTCAACCTGCGCTCCTGGCACAGCGACCGCGACGAGATCGCCGGCACCGGCATGGCGTTGGTCGAAGTGCCCGCGACCGCGGGCAGCATGGACTACGCGGATCTCGTGCAGGCGCTGCGCGCCGTCGTGCAGGCCGAGAAGCCGGTGGCCGTGCACTGCTGGCACGGCTCCGACCGCACCGGTGCCGTGGTCGCCGCGTGGCGCGTCGCGGTCAGCGGCTGGACCGCGCAGGAAGCGCTCGACGAGATGGTCGCCGGCGGCTTCGGCCATTCGGAGCTGTTCGACAACCTGCGCGCGCTGGTGGCCGGCCTCGACCGCGCGCAGCTGCGCGCCGACGTCGGGCTACCGGCGCGGGATCGCTGACGCCAACGCCGGACCGGCAGGGTGTCGATGCGTCACTGCGGCGCGATCACTTCTTCGCCGCCTTCGGCTTCTTCGACTTCACGCCCGACTTCTTCTCGGCCTGCTCGATCCACTTCGCCGGGCCGCCCGCAACGTAACCACCGCGGCCGAGCTCCTTGCCGTTGCCATCGAGGAACACGATGGTCGGGTAGCTCGAGATCTTGAACTCCTTCTTCAGCTTCTCGTTCTGCTCCTTCAGCTCGGCCGGCAGCTTCGTCTTGCGGGGGTAGTCGAGCTCGAGCAGCACGGCGTTCTCCTTCGCCCACTCGAGGAACTCGGGTTGGCTGAACACTTCGTCCTTCAGCTTGATGCACCAGCCGCACCAGTCGCTGCCGGTGAAGTCGGCGATGACGTACTTCTTCTCCTTCTTGGCCCTGGCGAGCGCTTCCTTGTAGTCCGTCGTCCACACGCTGTCGGCCTCCGCCTTCGTCTTGACGGCGGCGATCTGCACGTCGGCCTTCTTGGTCCACAAGGCCGGGCCACCCTCTTCGTAACCCATCTCGCCGACCTTCTTGCCCTCGGCGTCGAGCAACAGCACGGTCGGATAGCCCTGCACGCCGTGCTCCTTGCGCAGCTTCTCGTTCTGCTCCTTCAGCTCGGCCGGCAGCTCGGTCTTGCGCGGGAAGTCGAGCTCGAGCAGCACGACCTTGTCCTTCGCCCACGTGGCGAACTCGGGCTTGCTGAACACCTCCTCCTTCAGCTTGATGCACCAGCCGCACCAGTCGCTGCCGGTGAAGTCGGCGAGGATCAGCTTGTTCTCCTTCTTGGCCAGCTCCTTGGCTTCTTCGTACTTGGTGAGCCAGGCGGCCTCCTGGGCGAGCAGGGGCAGAGCGAACAGCAACGTCGAGCAGATCAGATGGCGCATGGTTGGATCCGGGGCGGCGATCGAAATCCCAAGATACGAGGCGTGCGCCGAAACGGTGCAACACCTCGGTCCCGCGCCGACGTCGTCGCCACCGGCAAGTTCGCCTTGGGTCCTGGCGACCCTGGCGCCCAACCACGCAACGCTCAAGGCGTGCGTGCAGCGTCCACCGCGTGCGCGACCAGGCGGCCGACCTCGGCCAGCACATCCTCGTCGGTCTCGCTCGGCCAGTCGGCGACGACCCCACTGTCGTAGTAGACGGCGACCACCAGCGGCGCCCGCCCCGGCGGTTCGAGCCACACGACGTCGTTGCACTTCACCGTCACGTCGCCACCGCCACCGGTGCCGGTCTTGTCGCCCGCGGGCCACTCCGGCGGCAGCCCCTTGCGCACTCGCCCGGCCCCGGTCGCGGTGGCGAACATCCACTGCCGCAGCGTCTGCCGCGACGCCGGGGCGAGCCCGCCACCGAACAGCCGCGCGACCAGCTGCGCGTAGGCGCGTGGCGTCGTCGTGTCGCGTTCGTCGCCGGGACGCACGTCGTTCATCTCCGGCTCGAAGCGATCGAGGCGCGTCACCACATCGCCGTGCGCGCGGCAGAACGCGTGGAACGGTGCGAAGCCGCCGAGGTCGCGCAGCAACAGGTTCGCGGCGGTGCCGTCGCTCTTCGTCTGCACCGCCTCGGCGAGTTCGGCGAGGCTCGCCTCCCCCACCGCCGAGCCGCGCGCCGCCGCGGCCTCGACCGCGGCGCGGGTCACCGGCGCATGCGACAGCAGGTCGCCGGCTTCGATGCGCAGGCGTTCGTCGAGCGCGCGCTCGCCGTGTGCGGCGCGTTCGAGCACCATCGCCGCCAGCACCAGCTTGAACGTCGAGCACAGCGCGAAGCGTTCGTCGAGCCGGTGGCCGCGCACGCTGCCGTCGGCGGTGTCGAGCACGGCGACGCCGAGGCGGCCGCCGCGGGCGCGTTCGAGGTCGGCGAGCTGCTGCGGCAGCGCATCGAGCGAGGCGCGCGGGGACGCGGCGCAACTCGCCAAGGTGGCCACGACGGCGGGCAGGAGCACGGTTCGGACGAGCGCGCGAGGCATCACCGCGACGCTACGCCGCTGTGCAGAAGGCGTCGAGCTCGGACCGCTGGGTTGGATGCCGACGACGCGCACGGCGAGCGACGGATCTGCGCGCTCGTCACGGCGCGTGCCGTGCGGCACACCGCGGCGCGATGGCGCGTCGCGACGCTCCGCGCACGCAGCACGGCTTCGAACGCAACAAATCCGCGTCGCGCGGGCACGCAGCCGCGATCGCCGCGCCGCCGCCGCCGCCGCGAACGTGCGCGCCGTCCCGGTGCCGAACGGCCGCAGCGCCGCCAGCTTGCGGCAGCCCGAGGACGTGCCGCACCGCCGCGGCACGCCGCGTGGACCGGGCGCGCCCCGCCCAGATTCGGCCCCCTAAGGGGTTTTCCGCTGATCAGCCCCGCGAACGCGCGACGACAGCAGAGGGACCACGACCGCGCGTCGTGGTGCCGTTCGTCATGACCAGACATCCACCCATGGAGCCGCGGGGAGAAGCCCAACGGGCGCTGCCGGAGCCTTAGGCTCAGCGCAGCGTCTGCTCCCCGAAGTCACGCGACGAACGACGACCCGTCAGGACAGGAGGAGCAGATGCCGACTCACTGTGGAGTCACACCGCGGACGGCCGCGGTCCGGATCTCGTTCGTTCCCGCGGTCGTGTTCGTGTCGATGTTCGTGCGCGGCCTCGCCGCGCAGACGCTGCACCCGTTCGAGCCGCCGCGCAGCTGCGCTTCGTTCAGCATGTCGGCCGCGGCTGGCATCCTCGACGTCAATCGCGACGCGAGCCCCGACGTGCTCGTGCCCGGCCCGTTCGCCGGCACGCTGGTCACCACCCTCGACGAGAACGGCGTCGCCCTGGTCACCAACGGCACCGGCCCCGGGGTCGCCATGGCCCCGGGCTCGTCGTTCCCGCCGGCGATCCTGGCGATGACGAGCGGCGCGTTCGACGGCGACGACCGCGACGACCTGGTCACCGTCACCGCGGTCGGCAGCGTGCACTTCCATCGCAACCTCGGTTCGTCGCGCCCCGACCGCGCCAGCTTCGCACCGGACACGCTCGTCGACAGCCTGCTCGCCGGTTGGCCGATCAGTCCGCTGTTCGTCAACTACGCGTTCCCCGCGATGACGACCTGCGACCTCGACGAGGACGGGATCCTCGACGTGCTGCTCGCCGGCGGGCCGGTGAACCGGGTGTCGGGCAACACGATCCCCGGCGTCGTCGCCTTCTACCGCGGCCTCGGCGGCGGGACCTTCCAGGCGATGCACCACACGCTGAGCGGCAGCGCGATCGACCTGGAGGTCGCGGACCTCGACGGCAACGGCCACGTCGACCACGTCGTCGTCCTGGTCGAGAACGGCGCGTCCGGCGTGTTCAGCAACGAACTCGTGCACCTCGCCTACGGCAACGGCACGTTCGCCGCGACCGGTTGGCCGCAGCCGGTCGGCCCGGGGCGCATGACCTGCCTCGAGCTCTGCGACGTGCTCGGCGACGCCAACCCCGACTACGTGCTCGGCCAGGTCTCGACCGTCGGTGGAGCCCTCGCCGGACTCGTCTACTGCTTCGGCGGCGACGGCAACGGCAACGTGGTCGGCTCGTCGTGGAGCGTGCTGCCGCTGTCGCCGAACACCACCGGCCTCGGCGACTTCATCGCGTCGGTGCAGACCGGCGACTGGAACCGCGACGGCCACGTCGACGTGGCGGTGCTGCGCGGCTTCGTGCAGGCGCCGCCTGCGTTCTCGGCGCTGACCGCGCAGTTCGCCGACGCCGAGCTGCTGGTGGCGATGGGGCCGAACGTCGCCGCCGCCCCCTTCGAGTCGATCGTGCTGCCGGGGCGCCTCACGTATGCCGGCTCGACCACCGGCGCGTTCGCGTACTTGCCGCTCGTCTCGGCACCCGATTCCCTGCGCACGCTCGACCTCGGCGGCGACGGCAGCGTCGACTTCGCCGTGCCGGCGCTGTGGACGACGGGCAACCAACCGCTGCTCGCGACCCTGCGCAACGCGACGCCGCTGGCGATTGGCGATGCATGCTTCACCCGGATCGGCGATCCGTCGGGCGGCGATCCCGACCACCCGGCGCGGCTGGGCTTCGAAGGCGGCCGACCAGTGCCCGGCAACGCCGCGTTCGCCGTCACCGTGCAGAACCTCGAAGGTGGCTGCGTCGCCGGCGTGATCTGGGGACCGATCGGCATCCCGAACCTCTTCGTCGCCTACGGCATCACCGCCAATCTCGCACCGCTGCACTACGGCACGGCGACGCTGGTCGGTGGCTCGGGCCCCGGCGCGGGCTTCCTCAGCGTGCCGATGCCGATCCCGCCGGTGCCGGCCCTCGTCGGCGACGCGGGCTGCTTCCAGGTCGCCTTCTACGACCACGTGCGCGACGTCTTCGGCGGTACGCAGGCGACCGGGTTGTGGATCGGCAACTGAACGCAGCCAGCGCCGAGCCGCCGCCACTCAGCCGATCGTGAGCCGCAGCGTGTCGGTGAGCACGGCCTGCGGATCGGCGCAGCCACCGATGCCGAACAGGTCGAGCCCCTGCATGCCGACCTGCGCGCCGAGCAGCCCGAGGCTGTTCGGGATCGGCAGCTGCACGTTGCTGCCGGCGACGACGACCGCCCATTCGTGGCCGATCGTGCAACCACAGAACGGCAACACGAACGCGCTGGTGCCGAAGCCGACGAACGGCGCGCCGGTGATGCCGTCGAGCAGCACGCCGAGGCCACCACCCGGACGCGTGCTGCCGTAGGCGGTGATCGACGCCGCACCACAGCCGTGCCCCAGCCGCTGGACGCTGCCGGTGCCGCCCGGCACGTAGGCGAGGCCGAGCAGGTTGTTGGCCGCACCGGTCGAACCGAGCGCGTGCGCCTGCCCCGTCGTCGTGTCGATCGCGAACAGCTGGTCGGCGGCATTGTCGAGCAGGTAGAGCGTTCCGACCTGGCTGTCGTAGGCGAGCGCGTGCGGGTTGCTGCTGTTCTGCAGGTTGGCGACGAGCGTGAACGCACCGGTCAGCCGATCGACGACGTAGAGGCTGTCGCCGCCGGTGCTGGTGCCAAAGAGCGTGTCGGTGCGGCTGTCGTAGCCGAGGTTCAACGTGCCCGAGATCCCCGACAACCCGCGCAGCGTCGCCAGCCCGGTCGTGCGATCGATCGCGTAGAGGCCACCGTCGTGCGACGAACAGCCGTAGAGCTGGCCGTTCGCGCTGTCGTACTCGAGGCCGTGCATCGTCAGCGCGGCGCTGCCGTACGAGCCGACCAGGGTCGCGGCGCCGGTCACGAGGTCGACGGTGAACAGCGAGTCCTGCGTGCTCGACGAGACGAACATCACGCCGGCCGCGGCGTCGTAGGCCAGCGCCAGCGGCGTGCCGATGGCGGCCCCCGCCGTCACCAGCGGCGTCGTCGCCCCGGTGCGCGGATCGATCGTCACGATGGTGCGGTTGGTGTCGATGGCGACGAGGCGCTGCGCAGCGACGGGCGCGAGCAGGAGAGGAACGAGAACGACGGCGACGGCGAAGGTCTTCATGGCGTGGGTCCGTTCCTTGGAGCGCCACGGACGGCCGCGAGCGGACAGTTCTCGCGACAACGGCGGCCGCGTCGTGGCGGGCCCCGCCGCGGCCCGCCACAATGCCCCGCGGCAAGGGGACCACCGGACGGCGGAAGCGCCGCACCCGGCGCCCAACACCCACCATGAGCCAACCGATCGAAAGCCTCGCGCGCGTCGCCAGCACCCCTGCCCAGGCCAAGATCTTCGTGGCGATGCTGGCCGCCGAGGGCATCCCGGCGCGCGTCGACGGCGACTCGCTGGTCGACGAGTTCGCCGCCAGCCAGCGGCTGCTGAACCTCGTCGGCACGCGCGTGATGGTGCCGACCAGCGCGCTGCAGCGGGCGCAGGAGATCCTGCAGCCGGTGCAGGTCGATCCGGACGAACTGGAACGCGCGGCGGCGGTCGGAGCGTCCATGCGCCCACCCGATCACGCCGCCAGCGAGGACGCGAAGACGGCCGCAGCGAACTCCACCAGGAACCTCCTGCTGGCCCTGCTGGCGCTGGCGATCGGCGCGGCTGCGCTGTTCGCGTTCTTGTGGCACCGCGCAGTGAACCGCATCGGCGGCATCCACCCCGACATCCGCACCTACTGGAGCGACGACATGCTGTGCGAAGAGCGCGTGCGCGACCAGCAACTGCTGAGGCGCAGCCACGACCAGGACCAGGACGGCCTGTTCGAGCGCGTGGAGATGTTCGGCGCCGGCGCGCAGACCATCGTCGTCTACGACCATTACGCCGATGGCATCTACGGTCGCTGCGTCGAGTCGCGCCCCGACGGCCTCACGGTGACGTGGACCGACGAGGACCGCGACGGCCTGTTCGACGTCGGCGTCGTCGCCGATCGCCAGGGCAAGGAACTGCAGACGCTCCGCTGGGTCGCGGGGACCGGGCTCGTGCAGCCGCCGAAATGACGGCAGCGAAGCGCCCTCGTGCTACGCAATCGTGACGCGTCGCTGCGAGCGGGCCACGCGGCGGGATTTTCCGCAGCCGTTGCAGCGCGGCACGAAGCTTGTCCTGGCGCGGACCTTCCGGACCGTGCCATGCAGCCCACTCCCACTTCACGCCTTCTCGTCGCCACCGCGCTCGCTGCGCTGGCTGCCCCCGCCGTGGCCCAGTGCACCAACCGCTGGGAGCCCGGCTACGGCTGCCCCGGCGTCAACGGCCAGGTCGATGCGATGACCCGGTGGGACCCCGACGGAGCGGGTCCGGCCGCCGAGCAGATCGCGATGACCGGAGCCTTCACGATCGCGGGCAACGTCGCCAGCCAGGGATTCGCGACGTGGTCGACGCAAACCAGAACGTTCGCGGTCCCGCCACCGCCGCCCGGCTGCAACGTAATCGAGGGTCGACTGGACATCCGTTCGATGGCGACCACGGTGCAGGGCGAGCTCGTGGTGTCCTACCGCGCAAGCCACTACGGTCGCGTCGCGAGATGGAACGGCGGGCAGTGGGCCCAGCTCGGCGGCGATTTCGAATACGCAGCTACATCGCTCCTGCTGCACGGGAACGGCGACCTGTTCGCCGCCGGCTCCTTCGGCAGGGTCGGCACCGTCGTCGCCCCAGGCATCGCCCGCTGGAACGGAACCGCATGGGAGCCGATCGGCACCGGCTTCGCTTGCATGGGTACCGCACTCGCGAGCGGCCCAGGCGGCGAGCTCCTGGTGGCCGGTTCGGTCGGGGTCGGCACTCCGACACTCCTGCCCGGCGTCGCGAGATGGAACGGTGCCGCGTGGTCCATGGTCGGCAATGCCCTGACTGGAACGCAACCCTTGCCCGTAGCGGTGGCGTCGGCGGGTGGGCAGCGCTACGTCGCCACCTCGGGGGGCATCCTCCTCCGACTCGTCGGCGGCTCATGGCTCCAAGTGCCCGGCGCGCCCAATCGCTGCGCCAAGCTGTGGCCGTCGGCGAGCGGCCAGCTGCTGGTCATCGGAAGCAACGTCGGGCTCCTGATCGGCGGGGGAGCGGTCGAGAACCCTTGGTTCGGCACCTTGGCACCGACCACGGGGGCCTGGACTGCAAGGGCAGGAAGCACCCTCGAGCCGTTCCTGCCGACGCGCTACACGAGCATCGTCGAACTTGCGGGCGGCGCGTTCGTGATCGGCGGCAGGACGACCGAGTTCGCCAACGTCGCACTGTGGACCGGCAGCCGCTGGGACGCCCTCGCGGACGGGCCGGGGGACGGCGTGCGATGCGCCGTCGCCATCGACGACGAGCAGTTCTACGTCGGCGGCACCTTCGAGACCGTCGGCGGCAAGTCGTCGAAAGGTGTCGCGCGATGGGATGGCACCACCTGGCAGCCGCTGGGCCGCGGACTCGAAGGCGACGTCGCCGATCTCGCCCTTCTGCCGAACGGTGACCTGGTCGCGGGCGGTTGGATCGTGATGTCCGGCGCCTCCGGCCTCACCTTCGGACTCGCGCGTTGGAACGGTACCCGCTGGACGGACTTCGGCAGCGCGACCGCAGGCACCTCCCAGTGGGCCGTGAGGTCGCTGCATCGCCGGCCGAACGGCGACCTCGTCG
>ERZ1066127.678-NODE-678-length-16218-cov-11.219019_pt1 | contig 16218 bp, 12 predicted proteins | sample MGYA00382774_ERZ1066127 | MGnify/ENA primary metagenome ERZ1066127 (study PRJEB33369, sample SAMEA5778357) | biofilm metagenome | biome: Industrial cooling water; feature: Water cooling tower basin; material: Biofilm | place: United Arab Emirates | collected... | reverse complement strand
TGCGGAGGTGTTGCACCTGTCCGGCCGTGATGGTTTCGCGTTCGCCCACGCTGGTATGCAATCCGGCCGCTTCCATGCGTTCGCAGATGTAATCGGTCACCATTTGTTGCTCGCGGAACTCTTTGTCGCTCCACGGCCGCGGCTCTTTCGAAAGGGCGCGGGTGCCGGCCAGCGACATGGTACGGAACTGGGTGCCGCGGTTCTCGAGCAGCAGTTCGGGGGTTGCGCCGAGCCAGAGTCCCCATCCAGGTATGCTGATCATGCTCACAAAAGCCTGCGGATAGGCTATGCAGAGGCGCTCAAACAAATCGGCCGGATGGTGTGGCGGCAAGGGTACTTGCTTGACGCGTGAAAGCACCACTTTGTGCAGCGAACCGGTTTGGATGGCGCGCAAGGTCGACGAAACTTGTCCGAGATACGTGCTCAAGTCAACGGCAGCCCCGGCGGCACCCAATTCGGGTTGCTGCTCCTCGTCGGGCTGCTCTAATTCTTGGTGGAGCTGGGTGAGTGCCAGCAGCAAATGCGGCGGCAGGTTGCCGGTGCGCAGTTCACGGGCACTTTGGCTGAAGCCAGTGCACTGCAGGTCGGCGCGTACCCAGCGGGCCGGACTATCGGGGAAATCGAAGGGCGCCACCACAAATCCGCCCGTGCAACCCGCTTCCCAGTGCAGACTTTCTTCGCTCAGCTGGACGAAGGTTTCGGGATTTTCGGCACCAGGCAAGCGGTAGCTCACCAGGGCATAGCGTTTGCGAGCAGCCAGGTGAAAAAGCTGCTTCAATTTTACGGTACGGGTAACGGAGGTATGGATCAAACTCAGGCGCGGTTGTTCACGATGGCAGCTGTAAAACGACAAACACACACCAGGTGTTCACGCTCGTCGAATATTTTGATGTCCCACACATGGGTGCTGCGGCCTTTGTGCAGGATGCTGGCTTTGCCGGTCACCAGTCCCGAGCGCACGGCCCGCAGGTGGTTGGCGTTTATTTCGAGCCCAACAGCCACCATGCCTTCGCCAGCCAGCATGTTGGAACCCACGCTGCCGAGGGTTTCGGCCAGTGCCACCGAGCTGCCGCCGTGGAGAATGCCGTAGGGCTGGATGGTGCGGGCATCAACAGGCATGGTGGCCTCGAGGTAGCCTTCGCGGGCCACGGTGAATTGCATGCCAATGCTTTCGCCCAGGCTGCCGGGTAGTTTGCTGTTGATGTGGTCGAGGATTTGTTGCTCGTTCATGGGGCGAAAATAGGCAAAATAGCAGAAAAACCGGCCTGACGGCCGGTGGTTGCAATGAACCCAGCCCGGTGGGCTGGGGATAAGAATGAGGCCCCGTTGGGGCGGGTGGTTGGGCTTACTAAATCCGAATGGCTGGTCGATTGCGTACATAGGGCATGAACAAAACAAAATTGGTTTTACGCAGCCTTTTGTTGATGCTGATTTTGTGGGCGGTAAACGCCATAGCCCTCAGGTGGCCAGTTCACATAGCTACGAAACGGAGCGCCGAACCTCATCCTCGCTATTTATTCAAGGAAACGATTGGGAACGCAACCATTGGTGACAAAAAAAACATGCCGCTGCGAGTAGAAAGAGGGAACGTGCGGGTGCGGAATGTGCCCGTAGAATAATTTGGGCTTCCAAGAAGCGCTTATTATTGTTCAGCCACAATTCCTTAGCTTTCGGGACCATTTCCAATCCCTAGCTATGAAATGCCTGAACTGCAGCCACGAACACGAGGCCAAATTTTGTCCAGCATGTGGCCAACCGGCCGAAGTGCGCCGATTAACTTTTAGGAACTTGGCGCAAGACGTACAGGAGCGCTTTCTAGGCGTCGACAATTTGTTTATGCGGACTTTTGTTGACCTGTGGAAACAGCCTGGTAAGGTAGCACGCACCTATTTTGCTGGCAACCGAAGGAGGTACATTGGTCCGGGGGGCTACCTGCTCCTCATGTTGTCGCTCATGCTGCTCATTTACGACATGATTGGCCTTGATACAGCCAAGTTTTTCAATCAGATTGCCAGCGATATGAATGCGGAAGTAGAAGCGGGAAGCCGCCAAGCCGCCATGCAACAGAGAATCGGCACTTTTGTGAATACCAATATGCGCGTGATCAACTTCAGCATGTTGCCTTTTTATGCACTGTTGTCGATGTGGTTTTTCCGCAAGCACAAACTCAACTTCGTGGAGCACATGGCCTTGTTTGCCTATAGTCAGGCCCAACCATTGTGGATCAGCATCCTGGGAGGGATGCTTTTTGTTGCCACTGGCATTAACCTCGCATCGGGACTTATTTTCGTCAGCTTTGGCTATACTGCTTGGTTGTTTGCCGACTTTTTCCACCGCGACAATACGCCCATGGTGCTGCTCAAAGCGCTGCTGATTCAGGTGCTTGTTTTGCTCATCATTTCTCTGCTAGGTGGACTCATAGCGGTAGCTTGGTTTATGTACAACCGCTAAAAAAAGCCCGAACCTTGCGATTCGGGCCTTGCTATTCGCTGGAATTCAGGCTCAAGCCTGTTCCATGTAGGCAGCTATGCGCTCAGCCACTTGCTTGGGCGTGAGGCCAAAGTGCTCGGCCAAGGCATCTCCGGGGGCTGAGAGGCCAAAAGTATCAACGCCAATGTTGAGGCCATCGATGCCAGTGAAGCGCTGCCAGCCAAGGGTAACGCCAGCCTCGATAGATACGCGGTACTTCGCCTCAAGGCTGTAAATCATGCGGCGGTAGTCGGCGGGCTGTTCGTCGAACAACTCCCAACAAGGCAAGCTCACCACGCGGATGTTGCCCCTGCCCTCTGCCAATTTTTGCGCGGCCTCAATGGCCACCCAAACTTCCGAACCGCTGGCGAAAATCACGGTTTCAACCGCCTCACCGGGTTGTGTTTCGTATTTGATGTATCCACCGCGGGCTACGTCAACCACACCGTCGAGCGTAGGCACATTTTGGCGGGTAAGGGCCAAAAGGCTGGGACGGTGGGTTTCTTCGAGCCACTGCAGCATGCAGGCCACGGTTTCGCGGGCGTCGGCCGGACGGAAAACCAACAAATTAGGAATGGTACGCAAACTCATCACATGCTCAATCGACTGGTGGGTGGGACCGTCTTCGCCCAAGAAAATGCTGTCGTGCGTAAATACATGCAGCACCTGCAACTCCTGGATGGCGCTCATGCGGATGGCATTGCGGCTGTAGTCGCTGAAGGTGAGGAAGGTGGCGCCATAAGGCAACATCCCGCCATACAAAGCCATGCCGTTGAGGATGGCCGCCATGGGGAATTCGCGCACCCCAAAAGCCAGGTTACGGCCGGCGCGGTTGTTTTTGCTGAACTCACCTACGGCAGCTGCAAATGCACCGGTGTTGTTCGATGGCTCAAGGTCGGCACTGCCGCCTGCGATGCCCGGAATGTTCTGGCCCATGAACTCGAGCACCTTGCCAAAGGCCACACGGGTAGCCAGCTTCTCTCCTACCGCAAAAGTAGGCATGCCATTGAGGTCGATTTCGCCCTCGAGCAATTGGCCACAAAGTGTATCAAAACTGCTATCGGCTTTGCGGCGGTTGCGCACGGCCATCTCCCAGCGGTCGGCTTCGTCGTTGTAGGTATTCAATTTGGCTGTGAAGTGCTCTTTCACTTCTTCGCTTACCTGGAAAAAGGCTTCGGGATCTAAGCCTAATTTGCTTTTGGTAGCGGCAATTTCTTCGGGTTTGAGGGGTTCGCCATGCGTTTTGTGGCTGCCTTCCATGGTAGCGGCACCTTTGGCCATCACCGTTTCGCCGATGATGAGCAGGGGGCGACTGCGTTCAGTTTGGGCATGGTCGAGTGCCGCGCGGATGGCAGCATGGTCGTGCCCGTTGATTTCAAGCACTTCCCACTGCATGGCTTCGAACAGCTGGCGGAAATTCACCGAACTCACCCGCTCGGTTTTGCCCGAAATCTGGATGTCGTTTTTATCGTAATACACCACCAGGTTGTGCAAGCCGAGGTGACCCGCAATTTGCATGGCACCCAGGGCCACGTCTTCCTGCAAATCGCCATCGCCTACCAGGCTGTAAATTTTATTGTTGATGAGGTCGCTGCCCAACACCTCCTGCTGGTGCAGGGCGGCAATGGCCATGCCCACGGCCATGCTTACCCCTTGGCCGAGCGGACCGGTGGTGGCTTCTACGCCGGGTGTGAGGTGGCTTTCGGGGTGGCCGGGCGTGAGACTGCCCAACTGACGGAAATTTTCGAGCTCTTCGATGGGCAACAAATCCATGAAGTGCAGCAAGCTGTAGAGCAACATCGACTCATGGCCGGCCGACAACACAAAGCGGTCGCGGTTGTGCCATTTGGGTGCCATAGGAGCAAAGCGCAGGTAATCGCGGAACAAAATCACCGCAAAATCGGCCGATGAAAAGGCCCCACCTGGGTGGCCCGAATTGGCTTTGCGTGTGGCGTCCATTACGAGGCCTTTGAGTTCGGCGATGACACGCTGGTCGAGTAGTGCTGACATGCTGTTGAAATTTGCGCAAAAGTAGGCTTTTTTTGGCGAATTACCGTGGCTTACACCGGCGCAGGTAATTGACGTTGAGTGGGTCGCAAAAAGATTTATTTGGACAGAAAAGTCCTGCATGATAATTTGCCGTTAATTACCATCCGATTTATGAGGCTATTTTTCGTCGTATTTATTTGTTGTTTATCTATACGTTCCCATGCACAAGTGAGTATCCTGCCGGCAGGTGCTGGCATGCAGGATACCGTAACCATTGTGTACAACGCGGCACAAGGCAATGCAGCTTTGCTGAACCACCAAGGGCCGATTTACATGCACACAGGTCTGATTACACCACAAAGTTCCGGTCCGAACGACTGGAAAAACGTGGTAGGCAACTGGGGACAGGCCGACACCAATGTACTGATGACGCACCAAGGCAACAACATCTACACAAAGCAGGTGCATTTGGCCAGTTATTACGGTGTAAATGCCGCCGATCCGGTTAATTTTTTGGCATTTGTTTTCAGAAATGCCAGTGGTTCAGTGGTGGGCCGCAGTAGCAGCAACAACGACATATTTGTGGCGCTGAACGTTTTCCAACCAGGCAATTATGTCAGCCACACGGTTCAGGGCAACCAACTACGTGTGCAAGCCAATCAAGGCAGCTTGTTCATCGACAAATTCTCTGCAGGTCTGAGGGTCGAATTGCGTCGCGACAGCTTGCCTGTTGACAGCAGTTATGCCGTGTTAGACAGCCTTCTTTTTCCAGTGAGCATCATGGTAAATGATCTGCCGGGACATTTGCAGTTTGCTTTTGACAATCAGCACACCGTTTTAGTCCGAAAAGCCCCCTTGCAAGTGCTGCTATTGCGGGGGACCGACACCATTTTTGCCGAAACTGGCGGTTGGGAAGCCACCACTGGCGGTATCAAAGGAAGCTACCGGTTGCAAGCCAATGAGGCCTTATTTGGTGGAGGTTTCAGGACACAAGATGTGAACCTACGTGGCAAACGTTTCGATTTGTATAATGCTGCTCAATTTGGGTACAGCAATGGGGCCATGAACCTGAATGTGAGTATTCCCTTTTTCGTTTCGAGCCGTGGATATGGTTTGCTTTTCGACAACCACAGCGGTGGCGTTGCTGATTTGGGGAACACTGACAATGCCACCATGGGTGCAACCTTTGAAGGTGGCCCCATGCGCTATTGGCTGGTGCCTGGGAACAGTTACAAACAAGTGTTGCTTCATTATACTGCCCTCACTGGCCGGCAGGAATTGCCACCACTTTGGTCACTCGGCTACATTCAATCACGTTATGGCTATGAAACCGAAGCTGAAGCCCGGAACGTTGTGAATCAAATGCGTCAACAGGATTTTCCGCTGAGTGCACTTGTGCTCGATTTATACTGGTTTGGATCCCCGGCAACCATGGGTAATTTGAATTGGGACAATGCCCGGTTTCCCAATCCGGTAGGTATGATGAGCGATTGGCGCAGTGTGGGTGTAAAGACCATTTTGATTACCGAAACCTATTTCACCCAAGCCAGTTCGAACTTTAATGCAGCGGCATCCAATGGCTATTTTGCCACCACTTCCAGTGGCCAACCCTTCATTTTGGGGGGGTTTTGGGCCGGAAGTTCAGCTTTACTCGACCTTACCAAACCATCTGTACGGCCTTGGTTCATGCATTTTTATCAGCAGCGCGCTTTGCAAGGTGCAGAAGGTTGGTGGTGCGATTTGGGCGAGCCCGAAAGCCACCCCAACGAAATGCGCCATTTTGGTGGATCTGCCCGTCAAATCCACAACATTTACTCGCTTATTTGGGCAGAATGGTTGCATACCCATTACAAGCAGCAATTTCCCAACAAGCGGTTGTTCAACCTCATCCGTTCGGGCTACAGTGGCATGCAGCGCTACAGTACCTTTCCGTGGACGGGTGACATACAACGGAGTTGGTCGGGCTTACAAGCACAAATTCCAGCCATGATTCATATGGGAATGAGTGGTGTAGGTTACATGCACAGTGACATTGGCGGATTTACAGGCGGTGGTCAGGATAATGAGCTGTATGCACGTTGGCAACAATTTGGTGCCTTTCAACCTATTCAGAGGGCACACGGGGTGGGCGTACCTCCTGAACCCATTTTTTATCCCAACAACATCAAAACCATTGTACGCGATTTTGCCAAGTTGCGCATGCGTTTGCTTCCTTACAATTACACCCTGGCTTGGGAAAACAGCCAAACAGGCTTGCCTTTGGTGCGGCCACTTTTTATGGAAATGGATGGTTTTTCGAGTCTTTACAGTCAAGTAAACGACCAGTTTTTATGGGGACCTAACTTGCTGGTAGCTCCGGTCATGACTGCTGGTCAAACCGCTCGGCCGGTTATTTTACCTCCCGGGCGTTGGTTTGATTGGTGGACAGATCAACCGCTCAACGGAGGCACAACCATCAATGCCTCGGCTCCTCTCAATCGCATGCCATTGTATGTGCGTGGCGATGCCTTTGTGCCCATGGCACCCGTGACAAATACTACAGCCCAGTACAATACCGATTCACTCGAAATACACTATTACCCAGCCGATTCGAGCAAAACAGCACAATTCACACTCTTCATGGACGATGGCGAATCACGCAACAGCTTGGCTACCAACCAATTCAGGACCATGACCTTTACTGGTCGCCATGGGCAAGCTGGAGGTGCGCAATTGTGGGTACAAATGACGCAACAAGGCAGTTTTGCAGGTGAACCCAGCATGCGGCAGTTGTATCACCACATTCACCGGTATGTAGTGCTATCAGGGGCACAAGTTTTTGCCGTTACAGGCAACATACATGCACCCTTGCAAGCGGCCTTGAGTTTGACCGACTTCAACAGCCGCGACTCGGTGTATTGGTACGATGCCACCCGACAGCTGTTGCACGTGAAATATACCATTGATGGGCGCGACAGCCGATTGGAAGTCGGCGCCGGAACCGTATCTGCGGGTCCCGACTTGCAACTGCCGGCATCGTTTTACTTGCGTCCGCCCTACCCCAATCCGTTCACCGAATCGGTTACCATCGCTGCCGATGTTTACGCAGCAGGTGAATACCAATTGGAAATTACCGATTTATATGGACGCACGTTGCGCCGAGAGAAGCTGAATTTGCCAGCCGAAAGCCGACTCGAATATGTTTGGGACGCTCGTAGTTTGGGTGGCGCGCTCTTGTCGAATGGCATGTACCTGGTACAGTTACGCAACCAACAAACCGTGATGCAAGCGCGGGTTATTTTGCAGCGATAATCTTCCCCTAAGAGTCATAATGAGGCCGTTTCATGCGTGAGGCGGCCTTTTTTGTTGTTAGCGGGATGCTAAACCCATATCTGAAAAGCCCTCTTGTAGAAAAAATCGGGGAGCCTCAATCCAAACATCTGTCAGCAGCGTACATGGGAACAACTAACACCAATCCATTATGAGAAAACCATTACGTTTTGTCGGCATGCTGCTCTTCGGCTTGCTGGCTATGAATGCCGAGTTGCACGCCCAAAAAATGTGGGTGCTAACCACCAACAACATGTTTTACAGTACATATGTCAACAATTTGTCGCTGATGTCGACCCCCATGGCCATCACTGGCATTCCCAGCGGCATGAGCCTAGAAGGCATGGATGTGCGTCCCGCCACCGGGCAAGTGTATGTGCTGGGCTACCATGCAAGCCAGCAAATGGGTCAAATTTTCACACTCGACACCTCCAATGCCATGCTCACGCCAATTGGACCGGGCATTAGCAACTGGGTGCTGAACGGACAAGTGGGTTTCGACTTCAATCCTACGGTCGACCGCATCAGGGTGGTTTCGAGTGGCGACCAAGATTACCGATTGCACCCTACCACTGGTGCTTTGGTGGCCACCGATGGTGCGTTGATGTATGCGGCCAATGACGTGAATGCAGGTAAAAATCCAAACATTGGCAGTGCAGCCTACACCAACAGCTTCATAGGTTCTACCAGCACTACCTTGTACAATTACGACGATTCGTTGAACGTATTAACCATCCAAAATCCACCGAACAACGGTATCCAAAACACCATCGGTGCCACCGGATTGATGCAAAATTTGATGGATGCCACATCGGCCTTCGACATTTATTTCGACCCTGCAAGCCGCCAGAACTTGGGCTTTTTAGCAGCCAATACAGGCAACAGCAATATCGACAGCTTGTACAGTATCAACCTGAGCAATGGTCTGGTGAGCGCCGTCGGCAGTTTAAACATGGCAGTCAAAGAAATTGCCTTTCACATCGACCGAACTGCGCCTGCACTCAACGGTGTAAGCATGTATGCCTTGGCTTCAAACAACAATTTGCTGCGCTTCAACACCTCCGACCCCAGCTATATAATCAGTGCCATGCCTGTAACCGGATTAAGTGCTGGCCAGTCTTTGGTGGGCATGGATGTGCGTCCGGTTGACTTAAAGCTGTATGGCATCGGCTACAACCCAACGAGCATGGTTGCCCGTATTTACACCATTGAACCAAGTACAGGTGTAGCCACCCCGGTGAGCGCCGATTCGATCAGCAACATTGACCTCAGCGGAAGGGTGGGCGTAGATTTTAATCCGGTTGCCGACCGTTTGCGTGTGGTTACTTCGAACAACAAAAACTACCGTTTCAACCAACTTACTGGTTTGTTGGCCGCAACCGACTCCAGTTTGCGCTTCAACGACGGAGATGTGCATTTTGCTACCGATCCCGACGTATCCACAGCTGCCTACACCAACAGCTTCGTTTCACCTACCAATACGATGATGTTTACACACGACGATTCTCTGAATGTGTTGCTCCTGCAAAATCCGCCTAACAATGGCATTTTAAACACCATTGGTGCTACCGGATTGATGGTGAATCCCATGGACAAAAGCAGTGATTTAGACATTTTCTACGACCACGCCAACCAAATGAATATGGCTTATCTGGCGGCCAATGTATCGGGCAACTTTGATCAGTTATACAGCATAAACCTGGGTACTGGCAATGCGACTGCCTTGGGTAGCATTGGTTTAGGCATCGCCGTTTTAGACATTGCTGCTCAATTACAAGCCACGCCCGCTTCAACCAACGTTAGAAATGTGCAAGATGAACTGGTTGGCATAGAAGCATTCCCCAATCCATTCAACGGGCAGCTCCATCTGCGCTTCAACCTCCTGGATGCGTCGCGCGTTCAAGTTGACCTGTATGATGTGAGCGGCAAAAAAGTGCGTACGCTTTACAACCAAATCACAGCAGCAGGTAATCACAGCCTAGCATTCGAAACTGCAGATCTGTCTAACGGCTTCTACTTTTTGCGGGTTGACATGCACGGGCGAAGCAAATCAATTAGAATGGTCAAATAAGCCGAAATAACACCCTTAACCATAAAAGGCCGCAACTGGAGTTTAATCCCAGTGCGGCCTTTTTGCTTTAAATGAGCTAGAATTTTATTTGGTTTTGCAGGTGCTGATGCCAAAGGGGGCATACAAGGGGCAAAACGAAACAAAGGAAGTAAGTACAAAAATACCGGCCAGGGCGAGCAATACGATGCCCAAGGTACCCGAAACGGTGCCTGTAAAATACAAGGCGGCAATGACGATGGCGAGGAGTACGCGTATGGCGCGGTCCACATTGCCCATGTTCTTTTTCATTGGATTGGTTTTAGAGGTTGGTGTGATTTGATACTCAAATCTAAACAACGTTTCAACATTGAAATGTGACTTGGGTCACATAAGAGATAAATGTATCCGTTTTTTCAACTTTTCCGTTTTCCCACCAATACCAAAAACTAGCGCTGCCAACCATATTGCAAGGTCAAAAAGAAACTGCGGCCATCTGATGGGATGATGCCCGGACCCGGATACCCATCGGCCCTGCGGGTGAAATAGGCGGTATTGAGCAGGTTGTTCACACTTGCTTCGAGGCGCCAATGTTTGATTTGGTAAGCAAGGCTCCAATCGGCCACACCGTATGCCGGAATGCGGCCCTCTACCGCGGTGGCTGTACGTATGGCATTGGTAGCATCGCTGAAGTGACTGGCCACCCAACTGTATTGCAAGGCCGTGCGCCAATTTTTGAAGCGGTGTTGTACACCCGAGCGCACAATGATGGGTGGCACCAGTTCTACCTGTTTGCCTTCAATGCCGGGTTCGTTGCTGCGGAGGTAACGGGCATAGGTGTAAGCCCCGTTGGTGTACACTTGCCATTGGTGTCCACTTTTGCTTTTCCAAACATCGGCTTCTAGCAACATTTCTACGCCTACCGAGCGGGCAGCGGCCACATTGGTGCGCAGGCGGTAATCGAGAAACAGCGGTGCTTGGTCGGCACGCAGCACCTGCCCAATTTTGTTGTTGTAAAAGAGCCAAAAGAAGCTGCCATCTACCCGCATCCACGACAAGGGCTTTCCGCGGTAACCCAAATCGGCCGTATAACCCCGCTCGTCCTGCAAATTGGGGTCGATGCGGAAATTGGGATTCACCACCCGCAAATCGCTGAAATTGATGGCGCGGTAGTTCTGGGCCAGGTTGGCGTACCATTCGCCCCGCTCACCGGCTTGGTAGCTGGCCCCCAGCCCGCCAATCACAAATGCCCGGCTGCGATCGGTGGCCTCGTCGATGCGGCGGTCGACCACCACATTGCCTGCAAAATCAAACACCCGCTGTCGGTAAAATCCCTCAGCCCGGGTGCGGATGTACTCGGCGCGTGCCCCAGCGGTGATTTTCCAACGCGGCCCCAGCTGCCAAAGATACTCGGCGAACAAAGCGGCGTTTTGGTTCGGAAAACGGTAGTCGGAGCCTTCGGGATAGGCTGGGTTGAGCAAACGGAAGTCGGCATCGGCCGCGCTGCTGGCATCGCCTTGGCGGGCAGTGGTGGTGCCTTGGTATAAGCGTACACCCAGCAGCAGTTGGCTGAGCCCCATGCGGTGCAGCAACCGGCTTTCGTGCCCCAGATTTTGGTAGGTTCCGTCGATCAGGGTGCGGTTACCCACCACGGCATCGGCCACATTGATGCGCTCGAGGTTGCCCAAAGCGGCCCTGCCGGCATACAAGCCAAAGGTGCGGGCATTGTAGCGCGTGCGTGGCCCCAACTCTTGCTCCCATTCGTGCGCAAAGAGGTTCCAGTTAATGGCAAACCAGTTGCGTGGCCGGTTCGACTGGCGTGGATCCTGCTCAAATTGCGTATCGGTAAGGCCACCAGGCTGCTGGGACAAATAGCGCATGTGGGTGTAGGCCATTTTGTGGTACGATTTACCGCTGCGACCCCGCCAGCCTGTTTGCAAATAGGCTGTTTGGGCATCAAAACCGCTGTTGGGCCGCCAGCCATCGCCCTGTTTGTGTTGTATAAAGGCAAAACCATCGTTACGGCCCTTGCGCCAACCAGCACTGGTATAGGCACTTCTAAACCCAAAACTACCGGTGGTTAGTCGGGCAAGCACTTGCCAACCGCTGTCGGGGGCCGTTTGCAAACGGAAATTCACCATGCCGCCAAACTGGGTGCCGTATTGCAAGGAGGCGGCGCCGCGCACAATTTCGATGCGCTCGAGGGCTTCGGCGGGGGGGCTGTAATAACTTTCGGGATAGCCCAAGGCATCGGCGGCCATGTCGTAACCATCTTGCCGGGTGTTGAAATTGCTGGTGCGGTTGGGACTCAAGCCGCGACCGCCAATGCCCAGCTGTAGGCCCGCTCCGTCTGATTCCCAGATGTTTAATCCAGCCACCTTGGCCAAAACTTGCCGCGCATTGTTGGTAGCCAGGTTGGCGGTGACTAGTTGCACGGCCACCACTTCGGTTTTGCGGGCGGCATAAATGCCAAAACCTTCCACAGCCCGCAGGTTGCGCATACCTTCAGCGGGCGGCAGGCTGTCGCGCACCTGCACTTCGCCCAATTGCGCGCTGATGGGCTGCAACTGGATACGCAAGGGTTGCGCAGGCAGACTGGCCAAGCGCTCTTGGTGTAAACGGAAACCTGGTGCAAATACCAGCAATATGCCGGGTGCTTCTACCTGCAGCTCAAACGTTCCGCTCGTTTGGGTGGTGGTTTGCCATTCGCGCTGCCCACGGAACACTACCGTTGCACCTGGCATAGGCTCGCCATGGGGCAAGACCACCTTGCCGCGCAGGTTTTGGGCATTGATTTCGGCCACCAAGCCCGCAAAAAGCACAAGTAAAATCAACTTCTTCATGGGGCAGGGTACAGCCAAGCGGGAAAATCGCGGTGGTTGAGGGTCAATAAATTCAATTGCGGATCGAAATACAGCTCGCTGGGCTTGCCTTGCAGGGTTACATATACTTCGGCACGCACTTTGGCCACTGCAATGCCTTGTTTTTGGTAATGATCGGCCAGCAGATGGGCATACTGCACCATTAAATCGGGCTGCATGGCCATTTGTTTTTCCTGGTGCGCCAGAAGGAATTCGGCATTGTCAACCGCCCCTTCGCGACCATTGTCGGCACGGGTGACGTAAAAGGTGGCTGTACCGGCCTTTTCCATCAGCATTACCCGCCAGCCGAATCGGTAGCCGGCTTCGGTCCAAAACAACTGGCCAGGGTAGAGCACAAATCGCCAGGGAAAAAGCAATTGAAAGGCCAGGTAAGCAGCAGTGAACCACACCCAAGGCTTGCCAACTTGCCAGTCGGCACCCCGTGGCAAGGCCCAAAGGCCGAAAAAGCGTTTCTGCCATTTTTCGTGGCTGGCAGCATCAAAAAATACCAGGGTAATGGCCATCATCACCACCGGAAACATGCCGATTTGAAACAGCCAGCCGGTTAAGGCGTGGAAAACGATGACGGTGAGGTAGGCCCAAGGGCGCGATTTTTTCCAGCTGAGCCAAAAGGGAATGGTGCAATCGTACAGCATACCCGCCCAGCTGAAAAGCCAAGGGGTATAGGTCCAGCCGAAAAGGGGTCCCAAAACAGGCTCGTGGTTGTGTGCCGGAAGCCAGAGGCGCATGGGCAGTGCCTCGATCAGCCAGTCGGACTGTATTTTGGCCAATCCGGCATACACATACAAAATGCCCATTTGCCAGCGGGGCAGGGCCACCATCCAGCCAGGTACGCTGGCCAAGGCTTGCACGCGACCGAATTTTACATCCAAACTCAAATGCCGGTGGGCGGGCAGCATGGCGAGCAAAAGCAGCAGCAAGCTGATAAAGTAGTAGTGGTTGAGGTACCAGGTGAGGTCGAGCAATTCCACATAGGTAAAGCTTCCCCACAGCAACCAGGCCGATAGCCGGTAACGGTATCCCAGCATCACGCCCAAAGCCGATAAAACCATGAGTGCAAAAACGGCGTACAACATCCAAGGGGCAGGCGGCATTTGCACCCATTCAAAACCGCTGTATTTGAATTGCATTTGGGCGGCCAACAGGTTGGTTTCAATCCAGCCTTTGGCCCAAAAACGCAGGCTGCCCAGCAACATCACCAGCCCCGTTACGATGCGGAGCGTCACAAGCGGGGCTGGGGAGGCGGGGAGCCAGAGGGAGCGGTATGCCTGGCGGAGGACTTCCATCAATCGCCGTCGCCGCTGGAATAGGTGATGGTTAAGCCCAAAAGCGACGACATATCGCTCTTGAAAAAGCGGGTGTTGCGCTGCAACTCGGTATGCAGCTCAATGGCTGGCTGCGGATTGGCGCTGATGAGACTGTCGAGCCGGCCCGTACCGCAGGCCGTTATCCGCGCTTCAATGATGCGGAGCTGGGTTTCGGTGCGGTTTACCAGCTCTTCGCCCCCAGTGCTCGATAACAAGTACGCCCTAAAACCGGTGCTGCTGTTACCGCGCCAAAAAGCTTCGAGCGCTTGCATTTGGCGAGCAATGCCCAGCAAACTCTGACCGCTGTACAAAGCTTCCACTTTCTGCGGCTCGGCCTGGCTTTGACCCATGCGCAAGCCCAAGGGCAAGCCCAGTTTGAAGTTTTTGAGTCCTTCATAAGCCAGCAAAAACTCGTTGTAGAGCTGCACGGTCGGACTCCCCGCACTGGTAGCGGTATTGCCTACAAATTCGCTGCGGTAGCCACGCCAGTCGCGGGCAACCCTGGCCGATTCGCTGCGGAAACGGTTCGACAAGGCCAGCAAGTAGTTACGAACGGGGGTTTGGGCAAGTCGCGCAAGCGCATCGGCCTCTGTACCCGCAAACAGCAGGTATTCGATGGCGAAAAGACCCCGACTGTCGCGGTCGAAATTGGCAAAACTGGTGTCGCCGGCATTCACGTACGCATTGATTTTGGCTTCAGAAACCGGAAAAGTGCCCAGTTCTTCGGTCAAACGTTTGCGCAAGCCTTGTTCAGCGGCGGGACCTAGGTTGTAAATTGCTGCTGTTTGCCAGTGCAGATACACCCGGCTCCAGGCCGCGCGCAGCTCCCCCAACTGAAGGGGGGAAGGCTGCGCTGCGAGTCCCAGCAACCTGCTATGGAGCTCTTGGGCGGCTGTCGACAAACTGTCGAAAGCCGGTTGGATGTGTTGGTCGGCGTAATAAGCCAGCATGCTGCCGCGGTCGAAGCCTTGGGTGGCCTGACTTCCTGTTTCGTCTTTACAGGCCGACAAGCCGAGCAGCAGTATACTTACGAGCAACAGTCGCTGCATTTTATCGGTTTTGAACGTTGATCCAGTTGTTGCGGAACGATTCTACTTCGGCATTGCTGAAGCCGTAAATCTGCTGCAAACGGGTTATTACCTGTTGCAAGCGGGGTAAATTGGCCACGGGTTCGGTGATGAACACATACGATAACGGCGTTTCTCCGGGTACTGCGCGCAGCAATTCGAGCACTTCGTCAATTTGTGCATCGGTAATACGCTTGCTGTTGGCGGGCAGGTTGCGCCAGCCATGCATAAAGCCTACCGCTTCACCATAAGCGTGGAGGGCACTGCCTTTTTGGGCATCGGTGGGGGCGGTATTGCTCATGGTGCTGATGACGCTGTGGCAGTAATTGATGATGGTAGCGGCATTGACCTTTTCCCAGTTCAACCGAATCTCAGCGATGGCTTCATCGCGCTGGGTGTTGAACTGCTCGCCTTGTTCGATGGCTGCCTGCGCAGTAATGAAGGCCGTTTTCACCTGGTTGTAGAGGCTGTTGGCATCGTTGATATCGGAGCGACGGGCAGCGTAATTGGCCATGTGCGCATCGGGAAACGCGGTTTTGGATGCCGTAGGGGTATTGGGAAAGCTGGGGTGGGCGCCGTACAATGCCAGGGCCTTGTGCAAGTTGGCCACCGAGGGGTTGCGCAGCAGCTGATCGGCCTGGTAGTAGTTCATGGCACCAAAGAGACCTTTTTCGAGCAGTTGTTCCAGCTCCAAGCCGTTTTCATCGAACAGATAGCCACCAAAAGCACCGCCATTTCCGGTGGGTGCACCAGGCGTGTAAGTGGTTCCGCTGGCTTTGGCCAATTCGGCAAGCCAACCGCTTGCACCTTCGAGCCTGCCGCGGAAGTAGGTGTTTGCCGAAGCTTGCACCGAAGGCGTTCCGGCCGTGTAAAGGCTTTCGAGGGTGGCCAGTTCTACCGTATTGGCGGCATTTCGGCCGCGTTTGGCTTCATCAACCAAGGCGTTCAATCGGCCACGCAAGGCCAATTGCTCGGCAGCATCGGTGGTAAAGGTGCTGGCGTTGTAATTGTCGGGTAAGGTAAGGCCCGGACCCATGGTGGGTTCTTCTTTGCAGGCGCTGAGCAGTGATACGGCTGCTACCAGCAGGAGGATATGTTTGCGCATGGTGTTTGTTTTTTGAATGCGCTGCAAAAATAGAAAGGCTTAA
>ERZ1066127.676-NODE-676-length-16265-cov-10.223566_pt1 | contig 16265 bp, 11 predicted proteins | sample MGYA00382774_ERZ1066127 | MGnify/ENA primary metagenome ERZ1066127 (study PRJEB33369, sample SAMEA5778357) | biofilm metagenome | biome: Industrial cooling water; feature: Water cooling tower basin; material: Biofilm | place: United Arab Emirates | collected... | reverse complement strand
TGTTCGAGTGGTGCGTACGCGTGCTGTAGCTGACCGGATCCTGGACGAACTGGAAGCCGGGCACGCCGACGGCGTGGAACGCGAGGTGGTCGGTGCCGCCGGTGTCGTCGAGCGTCAGCGTCGACGCGCCGTGCGCGTGGAACGGCACCAGCCAGCGCCGGAACGTGCGCGCCACCGCCTCGTTGCCCTGCAGGTAGACGCCGCGGATGCGGCCGGTGCCGTTGTCGAGGTTGAAGTAGCCGGCGATGCGCGCGTGCTCGGGCTTCCTGTCGTCGGCGGTGCCGAGGTGCTGTGCCACCCACGCGCGCGAGCCGAGCAGCCCCTGTTCCTCACCGCTCCACAACGCCGCCCGCACCGTGCGCCGCGGCCGCAGGCCTTGCTTCTGGCACCAGGCGGTGACGAGGCGCATCGCTTCGATCACCACGGCGCTGCCGCAGCCGTTGTCGGTGGAGCCGGTGCCGGCCTGCCAGCTGTCGAGGTGGGCGCCGATCATCGCCACCTCGTCGGCGATCGCGGCGTCGCCACCGCGCAGGTCGGCGAGCACGTTCTGGTCGTTCAAGTCGTCCTCGAAGTAGGTCGTGCGCAGCTCGACGGCGACGCGCACCGGCAGGCCCTTGCCGAGCACGCGGCACATGCGGTTGTAGTGCTCGACGGCGATGGTGAACTGCGGGATCACGTCGGCGCCGCGATCGCGCGCGCTCGGCCGCTGGTCGCGCGGCGTGCCGGGCGCTGTGACCGCGCTGCCGCCCTGCACGAACACGGTGCCGTAGTCGCCCTTGCTGCCGCGATCGACGATCGCCAGCGGCCGCTTCTTCTGCACGATCGCCAGCATCTGCTCGCGCTTCTGGAAGCCGAGGCGGAAGTCGTTCTCGCTGCGGGCGGTGGCGGCGCGTTCGCCACTCGGCTGCGCGTCCTCGCGGCGCTGGTCGGCGAGCCGCGAGAGGTCCTTGTCCTCGAGCCGCTTGCTGTAGCCGTCGAACGGCTCGCGCACGTCGCGCACGTCGTCGACCAGCACCACCTTGCCGGTGAGGTCGAGCGCTGCGAGGGCCTGCTGGTCGAGCGCCGCCACGTGCACGACGTCGGCTTCGACGCGGCCCGGCAGCGACGGCGACCACACCTTCGGGTAGGCGATCACCGGCCACGGGTTGTCGCCGACGACGCCCATCGCCACGTGCTCGCAGCGCCAGCCGCGGCCGAACGGACCCCACGCTTCGGTGCGTGCTTCGCAGCCCATCGCCGCGAACGCCTGCTGCGCCCACGCCTGCGCCTTGCGCAGGTTCGGCGAACCGGTGACGCGCGGGCCGTAGACGTCGCACAGCCAGCTGAGGTGTTCCATCACCTGCGACCGCTGCAGCCCTTCCTCGAGGAAGAACGCGATCGCGGCGTCGTCGACGGCGTCCGGATCGGCGGCGGCCGGGGCGCTGGCGGCCGGGGCGGCGGCGGCCGGGGCGGCGGCGGCCGGCGGCGGGGTCTGCGCCGATGCGAGCGGCCACGGAGCGACGGAGAACGCGACGAACACGGGGAGGGCGCGCATGGTGCTGCATGCCATACGCAGCGCCCGCGCGGCGGGGAAGCCGGGGAACGGGATTGCCGCGAGGCCGCTGCTCCAGGCCCGGCGCAGCCCCAGTCGGTGCCCACTCACCTTGACGTGCCCCGGCCGACCAGCCAGAGTCGCGGACCTCGTGCCCGACCCGACCAAGCTCCACGGCTGCATCCGCCTGCTGGCGACGCTCGCCCTCCTGGTGCTGGTGTTCGGGCTGCCGCGGCTGCTGCGCACCTGCGACCACGGCGACCACCGCCACCTGGTGGTCGCGTTCGGCGGTTGCGAGCACCCTTGGGACGGCGACGCCGACGACGGACGCGACCCGCCGGTGCGCCACGACGAAGAAGGCTGCAGCAGCAGCGGCAACGCCTTCGAGGTCGGCACACCGCCGCGCCCGTTCCAACTGGCGCTCGCAGCCGCGGCGCCGATCTGGACGGCCGCGCCGTGGCTGCCGCCGGCGGCCCAACGGCGACCGCGCCCCCTGCCGCCGGCGACGGGCCCACCGCGGCCCGACGACCGCACGGCGCTGCGCCGGACGACGCGACTGCAGGTGTGAACGGAACGCCGCCCGCTGCGGGCTGCGTGCCGTTCCTCCGTACTCCGTCGCCGTCGATTCCCGTGACCCACCACCACCGTCCGTCGCCATCCTCCGTCGCCTTGTCGCTGCTGCTCGCGGTTCTGCTCGCCGGGTGCCGCCACGACGACCACGACCACGATCACGATCACGCCGACGAGCACGCGCCGCAGAACCCGGGCGTGATCGCGGTGCCGGCGCCCGTGCGGCAGAACCTCGGCATCACCTTCGTGCCCGTGGAACGCCGCCGCGTCGCCGCGACCTTGCGCTTGCCCGGAGCCTTCGAGCTGCTGCCGAACGGCCGCCGCGACGTGCGCCCGCCGTTCGCCGGTCGCGTCTCCGTGCGCGTGCAGCCGCTGCAGGCCGTGCAGCCGGGCGACGTGCTGGCGACCTTCGACGCACCGGAGTGGCGCTCGCTGCAGCGCGAGCTCGGCGAACTGGAGGCCGAGTTGGCGGCGACCGACGCCAACGCCGTGGCGATGCAGCCGCTGCTGGCGGCGTGCGACCGGCACCGGGAGAGCCTGCAGCGCGCGCTCACCACCACCGAGCAGCAGGTGGCGCTGCTCGAACGCACGCAACAGGAGGTCGGCGGCCAGGCCCAGGCCCTCGCCAGCGCCCGGCTGCTGGCGGCGCAGACCGAGGCGCAGGTCGCCGAGGCGGCGGAGAAGCACACGCAGACCCACACGCGCATCCTCGAACTCGAGATCCGGCAGCGTTCGCTCCAGCAGCGGCGGCAGCTCCTGCTGGCGAGCATGGCGACGCACGCCGGCAGCACGGTCGACGACCTGCAGCGCGTCACCGAAGGCATCGCCGCCTGGCAGCGCCTGGCGGCGCTCGAACTGCGCGCGCCGGCCGCCGGCGTCGTCGAACGCATCGCGGCGACCAGCGGGGCCCTGCTCGCCGCCGGCGACCTCGTCCTGACGCTGGTCGATCCGACGCAGGTGCGCGTGCGCGCCCAGGTCCTGCAGAGCGATCTCCGCCATCTCGCCGACGGCCTGCCGGCGTGGATCGAACCGATCGGCTCCCTCGACCCGCGCCAGCACGTGCGCGCCGAACTGCGCCTCGGCGCCGTCGGCGACCCGCTGCAGCGCACGCTGGAACTGTTCGCGATGCCGCGCGCGGCGACCGCGGCCGAGCCGTGGCCCGCGTTCGTGCGCGGCGGCGTCGCGGTGATGCTCGCCGTCGAGACCAGGACGTCGGGCGAACGCGAGCTGGCGATCCCGAGTGCCTGCGTGCTGCCCGACGGCTTGCAGCGCGTGTTCTTCCTGCGCGACCCGAACGACAAGGACAAGGTGCGCCGCATCGAGGCCGACCTCGGCGTCGACGACGGCCGCTTCGTCGTCGTCAAGAGCGGGCTCGCCGACGGCGACGAGGTCGTGCTCGCCGGCGCCTACGAGCTGGTGCTGGCCAGTTCTTCGGCCCCGCAGCGCGGCGGCCACTTCCACGCCGACGGCACCTTCCACGCCGACGACGACCACAAGTGAGGCCCGCGTGTTCCACCATCTGATCGCCGGCGCCCTGTTGCGCCCGTTCCTGGTGCTCGCCGCGGCGCTGCTCGTGCTGCTGCTGGCGGCGTGGCAACTGCCGCAGCTGCCGGTCGACGTGTTCCCCGAGTTGAACGCACCGACCGTGGTCGTGCTCAGCGAAGCCCCCGGCCTCGCCGCCGACGAGGTCGAGACCAACGTCACGTTCCCGCTGGAGACGGCGGTGCAGGGCCTGCCCGGCGTGCGCCGCGTGCGCAGTGCCTCGGCGATCGGCCTGTCGCTGGTCTGGGTCGAGTTCGACTGGGGCCAGGACATCTACCGCGCGCGCACGCTGGTCGCCGAGAAGCTGACCGCGGTCCGCGACGAACTGCCGCCCGAAGTGCACGCCGAGATCACGCCGATCACCTCGATCACCGGCGAGATCCTGCTGCTGTCGCTGTCGTCGCCCGACGGCAGCAAGACGCCGATGGAGCTGCGCAGCTACGCCGAGTTCGACCTGCGCAACCAGCTGCTGGCGGTGCCGGGCACCGCGCAGGTCGTGGCGCTCGGCGGCGAACTGGCCGAGTACCAGGTGCTGGTGCGGCAGGAGCCGCTGCGCCAGTTCGGCCTCTCGCTCGCCGACGTCGCCGACGCGGCGCGCCGCGCGCACACCACCGCCGGTGCCGGCCAGCTCGCCGACGTCGACGGGCTCGAACTGCCGATCCGCCAGACCGGTCGCGTGCGCTCGGTCGCCGACATCGCCGGCACCGTGATCGCGCACCGCGACGGCCATCCGGTCACCATCGGCCAGGTCGCCGAGGTTCGCCTCGGCGCCGCCACCCGCCGCGGCACCGCCGCCGAGGCCGGGCGCGCCGCCGTCGTGATGTCGGTGCAGAAGTCGCCGGGCACGAACACGCTGGCGCTGACCGCGGCGATCGACGCGCGCCTCGACGCGGTCGAGGCGACGCTGCCGCAGGGCATGGTGCTGAACCGCCACGTCATGCGGCAAGCGGACTTCATCGACCGCTCGATCGACAACCTGATCACCGTGCTGCGCGACGCGGCGATCTTCGTCGTGCTCGTGCTGGTGCTGTTCCTGCTCGAGTGGCGCACGACGCTGATCACGCTGACGGCGCTGCCGCTGAGCCTCGCGGTCGCGTTCCTGGTGCTGTGGGGCCTCGGCCTCGGCGTCAACGTGATGACGCTCGGCGGCCTCGCCGTCGCCATCGGCGAACTGGTCGACGACGCCATCATCGACGTCGAGAACGTGTTCCGCCGGCTGCGCGAGAACGCGGCGCTGCCGGCCGCCGAACGCCGCAGCGTGCTGCAGGTGGTGTTCGCCGCCAGCAACGAGATCCGCTCGGCGGTGGTGTTCGCCACCGTGATCATCGTCATGGTGTTCGTGCCGCTGCTGTTCCTGCAGGGGCTCGAAGGGCGCTTCTTCCGCCCGCTCGGCATCGCCTACATCGTGTCGACGTTCGCGTCGCTGATCGTGGCGCTGACGGTGACGCCGGTGCTGTGCCGGCTGCTGCTGGCGCGCGTCGGCGGCGCCGCCGCGCACACGACGCACGGCGACGGCTGGCTGGTGCGCTGGCTGAAGGCACGCTACACGCGCACTCTGCAGTGGACGCTGCGCCACACGCGCGCCGTGCTGCTCGCTTCGGCCGCGGCGACGATCGCGAGCCTCGGTCTGCTGTCGACCTACGGCACGAGCTTCCTGCCGGAGTTCCACGAAGGCACCTACACGGTGTTCCTGATGGCGCCGCCGGGCACGTCGCTCGCCGAGAGCGATCGCCTGGCGCGCGGCGTCGAAGCGCAGCTGGTCGCGCTGCCCGGCGTGCGTGCGGTCGTGCGCCGCACCGGCCGCGCCGAACGCGACGAACACGCCGAACCGGTCAGCAGCAGCGAGATCGAGGTCAGCGTGCTGCCGGGCCACGACCAGCGGGCCGTGCGCGCGGGCATCGACCGCGTGCTGGCGCAGGTGCCCGGCATCACCACCAGCATCGGCCAGCCGATCGAACACCGTCTGTCGCACGTGCTGTCCGGCACGCCCGCGGCGATCGCGGTGACCGCACAAGGCGACGACCTCGCCGTGCTGCGCGACCTGGCGCAGCGCATCGCCGCCGAGCTGCGCACGATCCCCGGCACCCGCGACGTCGCCGCCAACCGCGAGGTGACGACGCCGTCGCTGCCCGTTCGCTACCGCCCGCAGGACCTCGCCGCCGCCGGGCTGTCGCCCGCCGCCGCCGCCGAGCAGGTGCAGGCCGCCTTCGGCGGCACCACCGCAGCCGAGATCCGCGACGGCGCGCGCCGCATCCGCCTGCTGGTGCGACTGCACGAAGACGAACGCAGCACGCCGCAGGATCTCGGCGATCTGGTGCTGCGCGGCCTCGGCGGCGCCTTGGTGCGCCTGCGCGACGTCGCCGACCTCGGCCGCGAGCGCACCTCCAACCTGATCGCGCGCGAACACGGTCGTCGCAAGGCAGTTGTCTCGTGCAACGTCGCCGACGGCTACAACCTCGGCCAGGTGGCCGCCGCCGTGCAGCAACGCGTGGCGCCGCTGGTGGCGCAGGCCGGCTGCACGCTGGCGCTCGGCGGCCAGTTCGAAGCGCAGCAGTCGGCGAGCCGCACGATCCTGGTCATGGGTGCCGGCGTCGTCGTGTTGATGCTGCTGCTCGTGCACATGGCCCTGGGCCATCTCGGACCGGCGTTGCTGGTGATGACGAACCTGCCGCTGGCGCTGCTCGGCGGCATCGCCGCGATCTTCGTCGCCGAGTCGCCGAACGTGGTCACCAACGCGCTGGCGCTGTTCGGCCTCGGCGGCCGCTACCAGGCGCCGGTGGTGTCGATCGCCAGCATGGTCGGCTTCGTCACGCTGTTCGGCATCGCCGTGCGCAACGGCATCCTGCTGGTCCGCCACTACCTCGACCTGCTGCAGCACGGCGTGCCGTTCGGCGAGGCGATCGTGCGCGGCTCGCTCGAACGGCTGGTGCCGATCCTGATGACGGCGCTGACCGCGGCGCTGGGCCTGCTGCCGATCGTGTTCGCCGCCGGCGAACCGGGCAGCGAGATCCTGGCGCCGCTGTCGGTCGTCGTGCTCGGCGGCCTGTTGTCGTCGACGTTCTTGAACCTGCTGGTGGTGCCGGCAGGCTTCGCGCTGTTCTTCCATCGCCGCGACTTCCGCGGCCCGTCGTCCACCGAAGCTCCGCTGTTGCCATGAAGACGTACTTCGCCACGCTCTCGCTCGCCCTCGTCGCCCTGCTCCCCGCCTGCGGCCGCACGGAGACCACGAACGTCGCACCGCCCAAGGCCGAGGGGGCCACCGGCAAGTCCGGCGACGAACACGGCGCCCCGATCGCACTCGGCAAGCTGACGATCGGCGCGCACACGTTCGACGTCGTGCAGCTCGGCAAGATGGAGGCCGGCAAGGAGGGCGTCGTCGAACTGCACTTCGCCGCCGACAAGCCGCTGCCCGCCACGGCGCGCGCGTGGGTCGGCGACGAGTCCGGCGAAGGCGCGCGCAAGCAGCGCTTCGGCAAGGAAGGCGACCACGGGCTGCACGCGCACCTCGACGTGCGCAAGGACCTGACCGCGCAGCACAAGCTGTGGATCGAGATCGAGGAGAACGGCGCCACCGCGCGCGGCTCGGTCGCGTGGCAGTGACGCTGCAGGCGCTGCGCGCGCACCTCGGGCCCGTTCGCCTGGCGATGGCGAGCGGACAACGCCGCCGCATCGTGCTCGGCATGCTGGTCGGCCTCGCCACCACCGGCCTCGTCGGCTGGCTGCTGCCGCCGGGCCCGCACGTGCCGTGGCTCGCGGCCTCGATCGGCGCCTCGGCGGTGCTGGTCTTCGCGCTGCCGTCGAGCCCGCTGGCGCAACCATGGGCCGTCGTCGTCGGCAGCATGACGTCCGCCGCCGCCGGCGTCGTCGCCGTGCACTGCGCCCACCTGATGCCACCCGCCGTCGTGCCCGCGTTCGCCGCCGCCCTCGCCGCCGCCGGCATGCTGCTGCTGCGCTGCCTGCACGCGCCCGGCGGCGGCACCGCGATCGTGCCGGTACTCGCCGGCGTCGGCGATCCGTGGTTCGTGCTGAACCCGGTCGGCCTGAACGCCGTCGTGCTGGTCGCCAGCGCGTGGCTGTTCCATCGCTTGTGCGGCCAGCGCTATCCGCATCCGGCGAACGAACCCGCGCCGGCACCTCTGCCCGCGAGCGCGCCGTTCGACGACGCCACCGTCGACGCGCTGCTCGCGCGCCACGGCGACTGGATCGATCTGCCGCGCGACGAACTGGGCCAGCTGCTCGCCGAAGCCGACGCGGTGCGCAGCGAGCAACGGCGCGACCGCGCGCGCTAGCGCTTCGCCAGCGCGACGCGGAAACCGAGGTCGTCGCGCGCCGTCTCCGGCGGCAGCGCGCGGCGCGCCGCGCAGCGGCAGTCGGCAGCCGGCGAACGGAAGTTGCCGCCGCGCACGATGCGGTTGCCGCCCAGCTCCGACAGCGGCTCGACGACGCCCGATGCATCGAGCAACGTCGTCACCTGCGTGGTGCCGACGGCGCGATCGGCACACCATTCGTCGACGTTGCCCGCCAAGTCGAACAGGCCGAACGCATTGGCCTGCTTGCTGGCGACGGACGCCAGCGTGGCGCCGCCGAACACCGCCGCTTCGCCGAGCGTCGCCCGATCGTCACCGTGCGGATAGTCCACGTAGCCGCCACCGTTGGCCGCGAGCTCCCACTGCGCTTCGCTCGGCAGGCAGTAGACGTAGCCCGCCGGCAGCCGGCCCGCATCGCGTTCGCGCGCGGTCAGCCGTTCGCAGAACGCCACCGCCTGCGCCCACGTCACCGCCGTCGCCGGCAGGTCGAGATCGTCGGTGTCGGCATCGGCGTCGCCGTCGCTGCGCCACGGCCGTTCCTGCATCAGCAGGTGGAACTGCCGCCGCGTGACCTCGGTGGCGCCGAGCCAGAACGGGTGCTCCATGCGCACTTCGTGCTGCGGCTCGTCGCGATCGCGACCGATGGCGAGCTCCAGCGAGCCCATCGTGAACGTGCGCACCGGCACCGGCTGCATCGTGATGCCCGCCGCGTTGACCACGACGCGCGCCGGCACGCCGCCCGGCACCGGCGCTTCCCCCAGTGCCCCGCGCACACCGGGCACCAGCGCCCGCATCGGCAGGCAGCCGCCGCGCACGCCGTTGCCGTCGACGGCCGCGAGCCCGAGCATCACCCGGCCCGCGTCGAAGGCGTCGACGACGGTCGCGAACTCGCCGGCGACGACCGGCGCTTGCACCTTGCGCGACGGACGATCGTCGGCGCCTTCGGCCATCGTCAGCACGACTTCGACTGCGGTGACTCCGGGCACGCCGACGCGGCCGCGCACCGGAATGCGCGGCCCCGCGACGACCTCGCCTTCGGTGGGACTGGTGATGCGCAGCCCGAACAGGAGCCGCGCCGACAGCTTCTTCCGCAAGGCGTCCTGCCGCAGCCTCGCCGCTTCGTTGTTCGCGTCGAGCTCGACCGCGCGCGCGCAGTCGCGGTAGGCGGCGTCGACGTCCAGCTCCGTGCGCAGCTCGGCGCGCTTGTCGAGCGCCAACGCCAGGCGCAGCCGCGCGTCGGGGAACTCGGCGATCAGGCCGAGCGCTTCGTCGAGCTTGGCGATCGCCGCATCGAGGCCGTCGGCTTTCGGCAGCAGCTCCAGCGCGTCCCGATAGAGCCCCTTCGCCTCCACCAGCGCCTGCGCCCGCTGCCACTCGGCTTCGTCGTCGAACAGGCCCGCCCGCTGCGCGGCGAACCCGCCACCGACCAGCAAGGCGACCGCACCGACGAGCCACGGCCAACGCGCCCGGCGCGCGCGCGGCGGCGGCATCGGCATCGTCGCACCCGGCGACGGGATCGTGCGGGCGTCGCCGATGCCTGCACCCCCCGCCCCTCCGTCGCGCGGCGACGTCGCCGTGTCGAGCTGGGCGCGGATGCGCAGCAGCGCCTGCCGCGGCGGCGGCGTCACTTCGCCGAGGCGCGCGCGGTTGCTGCCAGCCGCAGCGTCGGCGAGCACCCCTTCGTCGGCGGCGACCAATGGCCGCAGCGCCGCCAGCAGTTCCTTCGCCGACGCGAAGCGCTGGCCCGGATCGCGCTGCATGCAGCGATCGAGCACCAACACCACCGCGGGCCGCAGCCCCTTCACGCCGGCGAACGACGGGAAGTCCTGTTCCTGCACGCGCCGCGCCATCGCCGCGAACGTCTGCCCGGTGACGCCGTGCTCGCCGGTCAGCACGAACCACATCGACGCGCCGAGCGCCCACACGTCGGCGGCCGGCCCGACGTCCGGCGTGTCCCACTGTTCGGGCGCCATGTACTGCGGCGTGCCCATCACCGCCGACTGCAGGCTCAGGCTGTGGCCGCTGCCGGGCTGCGCCTTGGCGAGGCCGAGGTCGGCGACCTTGACGCGGCCTTCGGTCGAGACCAGCAGGTTGTCCGGCTTGATGTCGCGATGCACGATGCCGCGCGCGTGCGCCTCGGCGAGGCCGCTGGTGGCGCCGAACAGGATCGCCAGCGCTTCCTGCTCCGGCAGCGGGCCCTTGCGCTGCACGCGTTCGCGCACGCTCTCGCCGCGCACGAACTCCATCACCAGCCAGTGCAGGCCGTCCTTGTGCTGCGCATCGCGCACGCTGACCAGGTTCTGGTGGTCGAGGCTCGCGGCGAGGCGCGCTTCGCGTTCGAAGCGCGCGACGAAGTCGGGCGACTCGGCGGCGAGCTGCGGCTTCAGGCACTTCACCGCGAGGTCGACGTCGAGCGTGCAGTGGCGGCCGCGGTAGACAGCACCCATGCCGCCCTGGCCGACCTTGGCGTAGAGCACGACGCCGTTCAACACCTTGAAGCCTTCGATCGTCGGCACCGTGCGCAGCAGCGGGTCGCTGCGCAGGTCGCTGTCGGTGCTGGAATCGGCCCGGTGGCCGGAATCGGCGGCGTGGTCGCTCATCGGCGCGCGCAGCATAGCGACGCCCCTGCGGCGCACCGCTGCGCAGAAGTGCCGGCGCTACGGCACGGCGATGTGCACCGCGAGGTTCGTGGTCAGCACACTGCCGAGCGCCGGGCTCCAGGCACCGCCTTGCAGGTGCACGGGAACGCCGACCAAAGGCCCGCCGATCGCCGCTGGCGTGTAGGCGAACTGCGCCCGACCGGACGCATCGAGTGGCGTCACGAAGACCGCGGCACCAGCACCACCGACCAGCAGTTCGCTCGCGAACGGCGCCGCCGGCGACGTGAAGACCGGATCCCCGAAGGCGACGAAGCCGAAGCCGTTCGGCACGAGGCCGTCGAGCGTGACCTGCACCGACTGCAAGGCGTCGAGCGTGCCATCCGCGCGCGCGGAGCCATCGACCCGGAGGCGCGGCATCGGCGAGCCGATCGTCACCGCGCCGAACACACCGCCGAGGACGGCGACGGGATCGTGCCGGACGACGGTGCCGCCGATGACGCGCAGCGCCGAGCCCAGTTGGCCGCCGGACAAGCCGGCGGCGACGTAGGACGTGGCATCGCCGGTGATGCGCACGTCCGCCGTCGACCCCGCCTCGACACCCGCACCGGAGATGAACAGCCCATTGCCGCCGCGGGCCCGGCAACCATCGAGCCGAGCCCGCCCGCCGCAGGAGAGCCCACGGCCCGCGAACTGGGTGACCGGCGAGAGCCCCGGTACGTCGCCGGCGACGAACCAGCACTGGTCGGCGACGAACGTCGAACCGACGGCGACGCGCGCACCATCGCCGCCGACGGCGATGAGCTGGCCGGTCGCGGTCCCGCCGAGGAACGTGCAGCGGGCGGCGGTGACGGCGGCGCTGTTCGCCACCATGCCGGGTCCACCTTGTCCGGGGCCGGCGGCGCCGACGAGCTCGCAGTCGAGCAGTTCGATCGTGGCGTTCAGCAGCAGCAACGCAGGATTGCCGCCCTCGAGCCGCAGGCCACTCAGAACGAACGTGCCGCCCGTGTTGACGACGTGCGCCGCGGGTCCCGTCGGCTGGCCGACGATGCGCGTCGTCGTGCAACCTTCGCCGCGCAAGGTCACGGCCTTGCCGTTCGCAGAGAAGCTCGTGTAGGAGCCGGCGCGCACCAGGATCGTGTCGCCGTTCGCGGCGACATTGATCGCCGCTGGCAGGTCGGCGAAGTGGGCCCCCGGCCCCATCTGCGCGTCGACGATCCAGATCGTGGGGAGAAGCAACGACGCGACGAATGCGATCACGGCAGGGCGTTCGAAGTTCGATGGCGAAACGGGAGGAGGATTCCGATCACGGCCGCGCCACGTGCACGGCCAGGTTCGAGGTGCTGGCCCAGAAGACCGGCGGCAGGAAGGCGCCACCCTGCATGTGCACGGGCACGCCGACCAACGCCGGGCCGATGGCGGCCGGCGTGTAGGTGAACTGCAAGCGGCCGGCGGCATCGAGCGGCGCGAACAAGAAGAAGCTGTTCCACTCGTCGAGCAGCAGTTCCGTGGAGAACGGGATCTGCACGGGCGTCCACGACGGCGGGCCGAAGGCGACGAAGCCGAGGTAGTTCGGAAGCTGACCGTCCAAGGTGACGACGACCGGCTGCGACGCCTCGAGCGAGCCGTCCGCGCGCGTGACCCCGACGACCTGCAGCCGCGGCAGTTCCTGTCGGACCTGTACGAAGCCGACGATCGGCCCTTGCGTGGCGACCGGCAGGTGGAGGAACACCGTGCTGGCCAGGTTGCGGATCGCCGGCGCAAGCCCATCGGCGCCGAGACCGCCGGTCACGTAGGTAGTGGCGTCGCCCGCGATCCGCACCCAGCCGCCCTGGGTCACGACGATGCCGTCTCCTCCGTTGGTGCTGCCGCTGCCTCCGCGGCAGCGAGAGCGATCGAGACGGGCCCGACCGAACGCCACCAGCGCCGCGGCGCCGTTCAGCGAACTGCCGGGCAGGACCGCGTCGCCGCCGCGCAGCAAGCACTCGTCGGCGAGGAAGGTCGATACGGCAGTGGTCCCGCCAAGGATCAGAACGGCGGTGGTCGGCACCGGGAGGGCCATCGGCAACGCCGACGGGTCGGCCGATCCGCCGTAGAAGGCGCAGCGACTGGCACGCGCGGTCGCGCCGTTGCCGACGATCATGCCGCCCACCGGAGTCACGGAGGCCACGGTGGTGCCGCGGCCGAAGACCTCGCAGTCGAGCAGCTCGACCTGGGCCGCCAGCACGTTCACGCCAGCGCCGCCCTGGATACGCAGCCCGGACACCAACACCGGCTCCGCGGTGTTGGCGATCACCAGGCCAGTGCCGCCGAATGCGCCGACGATCCGAGTCACGGCAGCACCTTCCCCACGCAGGGTCAGTTGCTTGCCGTTCACGATCGCCCCCGTGTAGGTGCCGGCGCGCAGCACCAGGGTGTCGCCGTTCTCAGCGGCGGCGATCGCGGCGGGCAGATCGGCGAAGTGGGCACCTTGGCCCATCTGGGCGTCGACGATCCAGATCGTCGGCAGCAGCAGCGAAAACGCGAGTGCGAGCATCGGCCTCTCCTTGGGTCGCCTGGGATCGCGGCGACGAAGCGACCGTTGTAGTCGCAGGAACGCAACTCGTCACGGGGCGAACCCCGCGCGGCGGCAGGCGAGCGCGATCAGTCGCCGAACAGGCGCACGAGCCCGTGCCGCAGCGCGTCGACGGCGGCGCCGAGGTTCCAGCCGCCGCGCTCGCGATCGCCGGTCCAGTTGCTGATCGCCCGCACGTGCAGCAGCGGCACTTCGCAGCGCCGGCAGATGGCGGCGACCGCGGCCCCTTCCATCGTCTCGACGTCGGCGTGCGTGCGTTCGTGCAGCTGCCGCGACAGCAGGTCGACGCCGCTGCAAGTGCTGACGGTGGCGCCGCGCACCAGCGGCACGCCGAGGCGGGCCGCGGCGTCGGCGGCCATGCGCGGATTGGCCGGGAACGGGCCGGTGTCGACGAGGCCCTGGCTGCGGCCGAACGCCGGCGCGCCGAGGTCGACGAAGCCGGTCTCGGTCGCCACACCTTCGTCGGCGAGCTGGTCGCTGGCGACGACGCACAGGCCACCGGGGCCGACCGGCGGCGGCGTCTTGCGGTGGCGTTCGGGATAGGCGCCGGCGATGCCGCACAGCAGCACGGCGCGCACCGGCTGCGCGTTCGCCGCCGCCAGCAAGTGCGCGTAGAGCGTCGCCGCCGACGCGACCTTGCCGACGCCGAGCACCAGCACCGGGCGCGCGGACGGCGCCAGTTCCTGCGCGGTCGCGGACGCCAGCAGGAACGCGTCGATCGGCACGCCGCCGTAGCTCGGCCGGCTCACCGCTGCGACCCCGCCTTGCCGCGCTCGGCGCGCAACGCCGCGAACGCGGCGTCGTCGGCTGCGTACGCCTGCGCGAGCCGATACCAGCCGTCGACGGCGGCTTCGTAGCGGCAGGTGTCGGCGGTGCACGGCTCGCCGCCCGCCATCTCGACGTCGAGCGCGTCGGTGCCGACGAACTGCCCGAGCAGGTTCAGCACGTGCGTCGCCGAACGGCAGTCGCCGGCGTCCTCGTAGTCGAGCTCGCGCAGGTAGGCGAGCGACGCCAGGAAGGCGGGGCGGCCGAGCTGCTCGAGGCGATCGGCGAGCGGCGCCGAGAACTGCGGGCTGCGCGCGAACTGCCGCACCAGCGGCGCACACGCGGTCACGTCGCGATCGGCGCCGAGGCGGGCGAGGTCGAGCGCACGCAGGTCGGTGCGCCGCTCGCGCTGCGCCGCGGTGCGCGCGTTCTTGGCGGCGTTCTGCACCTGCTGCTCGAACGGCGTCGCCGACGACGTCGTGGTCGTGCCGCGGCGACGGCCGGAGCCGCGCGGCGACGGGCGATCGGGCGGCGCCGCGGGCGGTGGCGTGGCGCTCGCATCGACGACCTGGACGTCGGGGAAATCGAACTGCGGCCGCGGCCGACTGCCGCGTATCGAGAACAGGAACAGCGCCACGCCCACGGCCACCGCGATGGGGATCGCGCGGCGGAACACGCCGACCGGCGGCGCTGGCTGGATGATGGGCCGGCGGCGCGGCGGCGGGGCCGGACGTTCGTCGGGCAGGTCTGCCGGCAACGGCGGCGGCTCGGCGGGGCGCGCGGCGGCGGCGGTCGCCGGCAAGCTCGGCACCACGGCGGCGAGCGCGGCGGTGCTGGCAGTGGCCGCGGCAGTGCCCACGGGCACGCCGAACGCGGCGATCAGGTCGCCGACGCTCTGGAAGCGCGCCGCCGGATCCTTCGCCAGGCAGCGCATCAGGATCGTGCGTTCGCGTTCGCTCAGGTGCGGCGGCAACAACGGCGGCGCCGTCTCGTGCTTCTTCAGCACCTCCCACTCGTTGTCGCCGGTGAACGGCAAGGCTCCGCACAGCAGCTCGTACAGCATCACGCCGAGCGAGTAGACGTCGCTGCGGTGGTCGCCGCGCCGCTGCAGCAGCTCCGGCGCCATGTAGTACGGCGTGCCCCGCCCCATCGACAGGCTGCCGCGGCTGTGCGTCACCAGCTTGCTGAGCCCGTAGTCGCCAAGGCGCGCCACCGAGCCCTTCAGGAACACGTTCGCCGGCTTGATGTCGAAGTGCACCAGCGAGCGCTCGTGCAGCGCCGACAGCCCGCGCGCTGCCTGCAGGAACAGCCGCAGCAGCTCGTCCTTCGCTTCGCCGCTCGGCACCTGCCCCGCCACCATGCGGTCGCGCAGCGTCTCGGTGCCGGCGAACGCCATCACGAGATACGGGATGCCGTCGACCTCGCCACGGTCCTCGATCGACACCAGGTTCGGGTGGTCGATCTGCGCGAACCACTTCACCTGCTCCAGCTCCGCCATCACCGCCTTCTGCACCACGCCGTCCTCGACGTGCAGGAACTTGATCGCGTAGTCCTTGCCGATCGACAGCCGCCGCGCCCGGAACACCAGCCCGAACGTGCCGCCACCCAGCTTGGTCGTGATCTCGAAGCCCGGCACGTAGCCCGGCTTTCGGTAGTCCCGATAGAAGGCTTCCCAGTCGGGCAGCGGCGACGAGGAGGACGGCTCGGGCATGGCGCTTCGGGGCGGGTGCGGCGGCGGACGGAAGAGGCGCGCGCTACGACACGCGGTCGGGAAGATTCCGCGATTGCCGACCTGGCCACCAGGGCCGGCCCGTCACCCGAGGCCCAGCCGGCCTCACGCCGGGTTGAAGTCGATCGCGCCGCCCGGCAGGAAGTAGAGGATCAGCATCTCGCCGCCGCGCACGGTCGGCACGTGCACCGAGTTCTTGCCATAGACGACCCAGCCGGCCGGCTTGCCGTCGAAGCGCGGCTCGCCCTTGGTCGTGAAGCACAGGTCGATCTCGCCGTTCGGATGCCGGTGCTTGGGCCCCGGAACGTCCATCAGCACCGCGTCGACGCTGAAGCCGGCCAGGTCCTTGGCGACGCGGCCGAAGCGGATGCCGCCCTGCGCCTTCGGCAGCAGCCAGTCGGAGCCGATCGCGGCCACCGCCGCCTCGCGCACCTTCTGCACCATCGGGCCCTGGAACGCCGCCGCACGCTCCGCCTGGGCGGCGGCATCGCTGGCGTCGACGTTCACGGCGGCGAGCGCTTGCGCCAGCGGGCGCAGCAGCTCGGTGAACTGTTCCTTGCTCATCGTCGTCGTCATCGGAGTCGTTCTCTCACTCTCTCACTTCGCCTTCGGGCGGAAGACCTGCACGACGTCCGGATTGCCTTCGAGG
>ERZ1066127.675-NODE-675-length-16272-cov-12.149041_pt1 | contig 16272 bp, 20 predicted proteins | sample MGYA00382774_ERZ1066127 | MGnify/ENA primary metagenome ERZ1066127 (study PRJEB33369, sample SAMEA5778357) | biofilm metagenome | biome: Industrial cooling water; feature: Water cooling tower basin; material: Biofilm | place: United Arab Emirates | collected... | reverse complement strand
TGTCTCTTTAGATTACTGTGCCTGAGCGGATGGCTGGCTGCGAATTCTCGGGATCGCCGCTAGAGCGGGTTGGCTTGCGTCCCGTCGACTGACGCGGTGGACGACCTGCCTTTCCTGCCTTGCGGAAGGGGCGGCCATCGGGCTGCGGGGAGTCCGGTGACCTCCCGAGCCCTTGGCCTGGTCGTGTGAACGTGAAGCACTCACCCTCTCGACTCTTGTGTGCGGGAGATGAGAGGGTAGGCTTACCTCCTATGTCCGAGCGGGCTCGTCTGCCGACTGCGGAAGAATCGTTCACCCGACTGCGGGTGGTTGGCCAAGAGAACTTGGCCGATGGGAGACAAAGGGTAGGTGCGATGCAGTTCGGTTTCGTACACCCAATTCGCAGATAAACTTTAATGAGGAGCGCCCCGAGGATGATTGAAGGACCCAAATCTATCGCCAAGGCATAACTCGGGTTAGGAGAGCCCTCACCAACTTTTCAAAGCACGGGGAGAAGACCGATGACGGGCAGTTTGCCTGCTTAGAGGGTTGATGCTGTTGGTAGACCTCCGAGACGCTCGGCCAGCCTGCGCGCGGAGAGACGAGCTCCGCCTCAGGGGAGCCGGCGAGAGGTTAATCGACTTACCAAGCCGCCTGGTTCAACCAAATGTGGGAAGAAAATCGCGAGAGGCTGGAGCGTTACAGCCCTCTTCACCGAAAACCCCAAACTTCCCCAGACCTCGGGAAACTTAACGAAAAAACTGGACACGACCCGGGATTCAAGGATACACTGGTCATGACCAAAACACATTTAACCGCATCCTTAGGTTCAGACAACCAAGATCCAGAAAATAACGATACCTCTACACAACGTAGCATTTGGGTGGACATCGCACGGTGGCGGAAAATGCAGATCATCAAAAACGATCTGGGAAATTGGAATCTGTACGCTGATGTCGCCATCGAGCAGATGCTGGCCAGTGGGGTACTGAGCGCGGAGGCCATAGCGGCCGTCAAAAAGATCAACCAAGAATATGGAATCGACTTTTTAGACGACAGCGGCTGGAGGCGGACTTTCGAGATCCGAGAGCCTTGGGGGCAGACCGCCAGCCACATCCGAGAGATTAACGAGGGGGTCACTCAGTTGAACACAAACCTGAAAGACCTGGCCCAAGCAGTTGAGGATCACGCCATGGCCATGTTGTCCTTAGAATTGATTAAACCCGACGATGCAGAAGAGTAACCTCCAAAGAATCCACGCTAATGACCATCACCGAAACTAACAAGCTCTGGCTCCAACGAACTGCAGATCACTTCCAAGCAACTCCGGAGGCGGTGCTCGATGGAATTCTTAACCTGTTGCGGCAGCGCGACCAAAACCAAGGACAAGGCCAGAAATTCACTGACTGGATTGAAGCCGCTGGGCAAGCACATGTGATGACAAGCGAACAACTGGTGTGCCTTATGAGAGCCATTAACGAATCCGAAGCCGCAGCCAAAGCCACCCAGGTTTACCTCTCCATCATTCAAACCAACAAAACCCAGCGTCCCTAATTTTAATCGCAATCACCCTCACAGCAACATAGACAGCTCCTGAAAAGAACTTACACCCAATGTCGAGAGTCTCTTTCGAGACCGTCGCCCTACGCCCAACAAATCTCCTGAATCATCATTATGGAAGATCAGCTTTTGAATAGAAAAGCGGCCAGAACTGCGTAAAATCTCGACGGCTTAACCCATAAAGATCACCTGATTAACTTTTTACTTCGGAGTGTGGACATCTTGCATAAGTCGCCTGAATGGAATACCAAACACAGGATTAGCCAAGAGACAAATTTTCGTTTGCGTCATTGGTGGCTGCCGCAAGCAACGCCCCGGGATCAAGATCTAGCGCAATAGCCAGATCGAGAATAGAGGCCATGCCGGGAATGCGCACCAAGTTCTCCGCGCGACTTATCACCCCGAGATCAACTCCAGATAACTCGGCCAAACGCTCCTGGCTCACTCCGACATTTTTGCGAGCTTCGAAGATTCGCACCAACAGGGCATTGACGATGGCTTCGCTTTTCTCGGACGGCATGTCCACGTCTACACCAAAAAATTTCAAAAATCAGCAAAAAGATTCCTTGTCAATTGACAAGGTGCGACCTTTTCCGCTAAAATAATGCCTACAGGCTATGTCAGATAACGATCATCCCATACGAGCCATCAATAAATGTCTCCATCGTCTTCCCCTGATTCTGGACATACTCGATGAACTCGAAACTGGCCATAACCATCCAGGTGACGAAGACCTGAAACATGGCACACAAGAAGCGGTACGCCGCATGGTGGAACGTCTTCGGGGGATCAGACCGACGACAATCACAGACGAAAATCCACAGGCACACGAAATCAAGATAGCCAGTACGTGGTTGCTGGGTGAGCGCCCTCGCAAATTACTCCCGCCATCTGAACATGCGGATCTATGCCAGATGATTGGTAAACTCATCCCACATGATTCCGGAATGATGACCGGACAGACCGACTGAGGGCTTTCGGAGGATCAAGTTTCCATGCCGTCCCATGCACCCATTCAATAGCAAACACCATGAAGAAACACCAACTGCCATTGATCGCCGTAACCATGCTTGCCTCCACCCTTCATCAGGCAACAGCGCAAACCACACCTCGGGAACCCAAATGGGTATTGCCTGAGATAAAGGACGGCATCGCGAACCTAATCGAATACGACGCGAATGAATTCGTCGCAATGAGATTGCTGTGCCGGATCCAGTCCGGGGCGAAGCCGACCCCAACCAATGGCCTTCCGGTCATCACCGACGAGGGAATCAGAAACGCCCGTCTGTATCTGCTCAAAAAGCGTTTCGATTTTCCGAGCAACGACGAATTTGCGCAGAAGCGGTCGAACGAAAAACTCGACGCAATACTCAAATCGGGAGGCGACCCGTTCAAAACGATTGATGCCGTCTCACACATCCGCATCGACTTAACAAGATATGTCATCAAAGAATATGATTTTGAAAAATTGGCATATCCCTTCCGTCCCGAGCCACGCGGCTTTGCCGCAGACATCAGCCTCTATGATGAGTCCCAACCATTCGGGATCGAGGTGATCCGCATCGACCACCTGCCCATTGAATCCGGGCTTGCGGAACAATGGAAGTCAGGCAAGGGAAGACTAACCGGACTCTTCCGACTCGGCAAAGGTTTTACAAGGCGGAACGGATTCCCAGCACAGCGGGCGGTGTGCGAAAAGCTCGAATTTCGCACACGCGATGGGGAGTTGCTCAAGGAAATCCCAGGCCTGCCAGTGCTACGTGACTCTGATAAAGACCTCACCATCGAGGAAATGATGAACTCGGACCATCTCAAAGGCGATGAACCGGAGGAACAGGAGTCGGACAGCGGTAAATCAAGCCGATTCCTTATGGTGGTAATCACCGCACTCGCCGTGCTTTCGGGCGGATGGATCATCAAAAGACGGCTTTCTAACAGGTCGGCATGATGCACGCGGACATCCCATGCAATTCCACCAAACATATAGAACGAGTCATTTCAAAACATCCATGAAAACACACCCTATCAAATCAAAACGAAGATCACCTAGCATCACAACAACAATTGGCGTTGCCATACTCTCAACATGCCTAACAGCCACTGGACTTGCCCAACCCGAGGAAGAGAAACGAGCGATCATGTTTGAGCGCACGGACTATGTGAGCCTGGAGGGCAAGGCCATACCCGAAATTCATAAACGGAACAAAATCGCTGACAGCCAAAACCGTTCCATCGAAGGTGAATGGATCGCAATCGACCGCAAAAACAAAAAGGTGAAATTCAAGCGTACGGACGGTAAGGAGTTTGAAATCAGCATGGAAAATCTATCATTCCGTGATCGGCGTTACGCCGAACTCGAAACCGGTAACCTATGGCAGATCGACAATGAAACCGGAATCATCCAGGAGCAAATCATCGCGTTTCATTCAATGGATGACAAACACGTGTATTTTTACGTGGCCAACACCAAAGATCCTGAAACTCCGCATAGTAAATTTTACCGCATCGACCAGCTGACCGACAGGGACAGGGCGCTCATCAAGGAGAAAACGGGAAGGGAACTTATAGTGCCCGATAAACCGGCAGTCCCCCACAATCCGTCACTCGTTTTCGGACGACCAGTGCCGAAATTCGAACGAACCTATTTCGTGGCGACCATGGGTCTAATGAACATGGCATTTACACACAAAGAAATGGCCGATTCGGTGATCACCCGCACCATGACAAGCGCGTTCATCCATCAATATTACAACTCCTCTTACGAGGAAGCGGAGGATAGAGAAAAGAAGAACGGCAAGCCGCTTGCGGATGTGCTCAAGATCATCGGGGAGGAGCCGTCACCACTAACAGAAGAAAGATCGCTAAAGCCGATGATCGCAAAACACAAGCTCACGATCTATGAGGAAAAAGTTCCACGCGATCCCGCACAGCCCGAGAAACTCACCAAGGATGGCCGTACTGTTTTCGCGCAGCCGGGTGTCCCAATCGACTGTGAACTCCAGGCACACCATTTCATGTGTCAACTGGTCCGCTTATCAGCCGGAAAACCCAAGGTCGCCCTTGCAACCCTGCTGGAAAACACGAATCAGGGTTACACAGGAATGACTCGCACAAAAAGTGGCGGCGCCAAGGTGGCATCGCCAGCCGAGCAACGCCGCAAAATTTATCTCAGCCAGGATGTGATGGACGGCATCGAGAAAACCCACGGAATTAAACCATGGAGGATTTTCGTTATGGACCGGGATAAGCTCCATCACAGACGAGAAGGAGGGCTACGCATGTTCTTCGAGCAACTCACGTGCGAATTGATTCGTAAGCAAATCCGCGATGGCAAACCTGTCTATGCCCGAAAACTGAGCGGCAAGAACGAGCCTAACACCCACGGAACACAACTTGTCATCACCGGATTCAAGGCGGAGGAAGGCAAACCGCTGATGCTTGAGGCCATCAGCATCACGGGGAGCGTACACGGCAATGATCCCCACACAGGGGAATACGAAGTCACCGAGACGACCCTGCCGGAATCCGAATTGGACTGTCTGTCCACCGTCTTCCTCGAAACACTGTAATCCACACTTCCGAAACAATCACACAAACCAGAAATTCGCCAAACACCATGAGATCATCCTCATTACTAACAGTCATCGTGACGATGGCACTGACAAACACCATCTTCGCCGAGAATCCCGAATTCAGATACATCACCAAAAAATCCACGCCTCTGTTTGGGAGGAGTATGAACAATACGGTAGTCACCTTAGATGCCGAAGGCATCAAATTTGTGGTGCCACCGGGAGCCATCGATCCGTCCCTGATGGTGGACGTCTTCAAAGAGGAGGGCACGTTGATGGTTCCCGAAGGAACACCCGGCAATACGATTGCCCGAATCACCGCAAAGACCGAGAAATTCACCGGCGACGTGGAGATCCACATCCCCATCACCAACCCGGAGAAAATCCCCGTCGCCTACGCCGTGGACAAATCCGATGATTGGGAAAAGCTGAAATTGAAGGAAGTCAGCGCGGATAAATCCACGGCAATCTATCTAACTCAAAAACCTGTTACTGTCGCGTGGGTGACCCCGCCGTGACGAATTTACTGGTGGGCTCTCTCACTATTGTGGACAGAATTAAGATATTTGAAATCTTGAATACATAACCATTTGGTCCATCGCCTCACCCAGCCGAATGGCTGCATCCGTCCGCGACAAAGAGTTCGAAGAGGCAGAAGCCAAGACTTTTAGTCCCATCAGCAGACGCGTTGCGTCCGCCCTCGGATCTAGACCGATAACACTCATCATCAGGTATCCACACCACCAAGCCTCTGCATGGAAAAATCCATCACTTGCGTTGCGCGCGCCTGTCTAATGCGGTGGTGCCACCCTTTCGGTGGTCACCCACGCGGTGAAAACCTGACACACTTTCCGAGAGAGAATTCCATCAGGGATTCCTTGGAGAGGAATCACAACAACCATAGAAGAAAAACCAATATGAGAACTAACATCGAGTTCAATCCACCATCAGCCATCGCAAAATCGAACGTTTCACCCTGGCTACCACCAGTCAAACGATTCCAGGACCTTGTCTTGAAACCCGAGTTCGCCGGACGGAAATTTACATTCCAAGAACCTGCGACCTGGTTTCGAGTTGTCCCCGCACATCCCGAAAGCGAACGAAGCTGGTTACTAGGAGTGAACGTATTACAGTATTCCGGAGGCCGCCACTGCCATGCTAACTCGATCATTCGAGGGGGCAGATCGGTCTTCGACATAGCCTACACGTGGCTCAAGGCAAACAGGCCGGACACTTTATTCTCCAAGAATAATAAAGAGGGGTTCAGACTGTTAGCTGATCCATACTATTTGAGCTTCATCCTCGTCGAGGCAAACGGAAAACCCACAGCGCGCTTGCTCCTGGCCAAGGGCTATGATGGCAGCAGAGGCGGAACGCCCGGCATTGGTCATCAAATCCTGCAACTGCCCGATGAGGTTGATGAGGATGGCAACCTGCTGGGCGATCCATCCGACCCTGAACAGGGCGTTCAAATCTGTGTGGAAAAGTCCCAATCCGCAGGATCACGATACCCCAGCTATCGACTTCGCAGAGGGCGAGTCGCAGCGCCGTATCAAGATATGCGCGCCATGATGGAGCCCGCAGAGCTTGCTGCTCTTGCACCACTGGAGCAGGTTCTGCATATCCCGAGTGAGGAGGAAGAATGGCAACTGCTAGAGAATGTGATCGACGCAGAGACTGTCAGAAAAATCCGAAACTCTATGGGATAAATGAGTGTCCGGGGTTAGACTGGACGTGGGAAAAGAGCCGGGCCAGAGATGGCCCGGCTCGAATTCTGTATTCCATGGATTTATTTGTCCGATCTCATCCAATCCTCCTCACGAATGATTTCCAATCGGGTCGCTCGGAACAAATACAATCCCTTAGGGCTCGGTTCAGGCCATGATCGAGTCAAAGACGAATCACTGACTCGACGGAATGGGTCGTGAATGAATACGCCCCAACGATCAATGGTCACGCGACGGCAATACCCCAGCACAAATTCAACGCCATGAGAGTGGTGACTAATTACCATGACAGAGCCATCACCGCAGCGAATGTATCGGTAAGGCTCGTCATGGTATCCAGTGCCCAATCCTCTTCCTCTAAAATCAAAAATATCATCATTCATCGTATCAAAAATTCAAGTTTGGATCACATGGAACCGCTTGTGCCATGCTTGCATTCTTTAATGCTTGCATCACGCATTCTTCTAAAAATCGAACCCCCTTCTTCGCATCAATGGCCCGATCAATCCGTTTCGAAACTTCAGATCGGAAAGACTCTTGAAGTTCAGCGGGGAGTTGCCTTTCTGCATCCAGAGCAATTTGCCGATAGTCACTTGGCTGCAAATCAGGCAATTTGATCAGATCGCTATTGAATCGATTGGCCAATTCGCGCGGAAGACGGCTGGCTACGACATCGGCAGTCATTTCCGGAAGGCATGGATCTAGTTCAGCACCAAATCCCATCGATCTATGCGAGGAGGTTTGGTCATACCAGGACTGGAATGTTCCAACACCCAGAATAAAAACACTTTCACGAAGTTTGGTGGTTATTTCATCGAGAGAAATCTCGTTGCAATGGTCATCATCAGGAAGCCTCATGCCAGACGGCCACCGACCGTCTGCAAGTTCATAAATTTCCCCTCTCACATAACTGCGCCAAGAATCACTGCCGCCCGCTGACGATCCTCCAGATCCTGAGCCTGCTCCAGAGTCCATCAACTTATCCATTTCATCGATGACAAAAATCGTTCGATCGTGAAACGCAATGTGTTCGGCTATCACTGTGATGCTCTCACGTGTGCCTCGCTGATGCGCGCCGGCAGGCATCCACCCAGGGGCGGAAATTCTGAGGAGAGAAGAATTCGTCGCTTCAGCGGCGAGCATCGCGAGAGCAGTTTTGCCAACGCCCGTCGGCCCACAAACCAAGCTGTGCCATCGCGGGCGGATAGGCAAATTTCGCCAAGTGCCAGCGTAGTAGGCATTGGCTCGTGCGATAATTTCATTCAGCGCATCTTTTTGATGGGGTAATGGGGAAGTCAGTATGCTCATACACCCATATTAGGGCATTTCTGAGCACTTCGTACAGGTCGCGTCATGAAATTTTCCGAATCATCTGGAAAATCAGAGAAATGTGCAGTCTTCACCTGTACGACTGGCGAAATTTCGCCCTAATAGTTGTGTAAGCGAAACACACTATGACGACATCCAAATATGCAAAACGAAATAAGCAGTCATCAATTCACTCAGCTCTCTGGGTGGGAGACCTCCATCTCGATAGAGCCGACACCCATAGTCGCATGAAGCTCTATGAGACTATCAAGACAAATGAATCAGAATCTGTCATCGTGACCGGTGATGTTGCGAGCGCATGTCATTTACGGAATCATCTAACGGAATTGGCTTCCGTATGCTGGCCTAGACCCTGCTATTTCGTTCCCGGCAACCACGATTATCACGGATCGTCGATTGCAAAGTCTGATCAAAACTTGATCGCTTTGCAAAATGACGTCACGAATTTCCATTTTCTGAATGGGAAAAGAATCATCCCGCTCAGTAAAAAATCCTGTCTTATTGGACACGGTGGCTGGGCGGATGCGCGGGCAGGTCATGGCAAGCTCACAATCATAGGTTCTCCAGATCGCCACTCCATACATGACTTTCAGGGCATGGGGCACAAAGCAGCACTTCGAAAAATGAATGAGCTTGGTCGGGAGAGTGCTGCTGCCATTCGAGGGATTCTGCCGCTCGCTCTCACCAGGTATCAACACGTGGTCATCGCCACGCATGTGCCGCCTTTTCCTACAGCAGTTCGCTTCGACGACCAGCCATGCGGCTCAATGTATCTACCCCACTTCAGTAATCTATCAGTCGGACTCGCGATCCTTGGTATCGCACGTGCGTTTCCCAACCGTAAGATCACTATACTGGCGGGACACGCACACTCACAGTGCGTCCAGACCATATTGCCAAATCTTAGCATCCGCGTCGGTCACGCGCGGACAGGCAGGCCTAACGTGTTCGAATTTCTTCAACTCTGAGCAGTTCGAAACCAAATTCTAATCTCTGGTAATCCGAAGGCGTGGGGATTTCTTCCCACGCCTTAAAAGTATCGAAAAACCTTGTGCATGAAAAAGCACAACAAAAGACAACAATCCAAATCAAACCCTACTAAATCAAACGTCAATTCCCTCAACGATCCGCTCATTGACCCTGACATTGAGCTTATCGCAAAAGATCTCGACACGCTTGCGCGCCAACGTCTGCCGGACGGAGTCTTTAAGGGTGAATTAACAGGCTTCGAAGCAGAAATCCGACAGGATTCGATCTTACTGGCTCTCTCATGGTATCTTCGAAGCATCAGCGACGAAGGCTATCGTGCCAAGTATCCATGGATTCCAGCCCGTGCATTGGCGCAAGCCATGAAGATACAAAAGAGAGATCGACTGAAAGAATTGAAAAGGAGCCGCAAAACCACTAACGGAATTCTAACCGTCGATGAACCAACTTCCTTGCATCCCGCAATGCTTCGCACCTGTGATTGGTCGGTATCAACTGTCGAGCAAGTTGTGACGGTAGCGATTGTTACGGCGCTACGTAGCGGACAGATCTCCTTGGTCAACGCGTTGATTGCCTTTGATGTATTCGTCTCGGGGGTGGGCGCTAATGAGATCGCCAAGAAATTGCGGATGACTCGCGGTAACGTCTATCAGCACTTGCAGCGCACCAAAAAAATCACTGCCCAAATCATCGATCAAATTGAAGTGCCGCTGATGGATCCCATGTGAGCAATGAGAACTGAAAACCTTACCTATGCATCTAAAGAAACACGAAATTACCAAGCACATCGAACACTATGCGGCTACAGGGCACATCCCTGACGAATTGATTCCATTTTACGACCAGTATGGAAAGTGGGTTGACGCCCCGAGCTTCCATCATTGTTCTCAAGAGATTCCACTTTTGAAGGTCATCAAGTCATCTGTGCTTCCGGCGTCGCGCAGAACCACCAAGAATCGCCTAGGAATGAGACTACTCACCTCGTTTATTTGGCGCGGTGACGAGGACATACACGTGTCTTATGTAGAAATCGGAGGCAGTTTGATCGTCGATGGTAATTCCAATATACATGCTCCTAGCCTGCGTCATGTCGGCGGCAGCTTTTATACATCGACGAATCAAAAGGTCTACCTGCCGAATCTGAACATCGTCGGTGAGCATATTCAGATCATGCAGACATTTGACGTGAAATTGCCTCGGTTACGCCATGTGGGCGGCAGAGCTCAGATCTTAGGGTATTTGCCGCCAAGACTTGAGTCAGTTGGGCGATCATTGGGAATCTACTGGTGCTTCCAGGCGCATTCTCCATGTCTCAGACGAGTTGGGGATTACCTCATTCTCACCAAGGCCGAATCAATCCGGCTGCCCCTGCTGGAAGAGGTTTCCGGCAGCATGCTTCTCACGTTACTGGTCAAATCGATTGATGTTCCCAGACTGGTCTCCATCGGGGGAGACTTCTTGGCTCCGTTCGCAGATGATATTCGCGCTCCGTCCCTGCGTGTCATCGGCGGGCAAGCAGACACTTCAAGTGCAAAGGGATTTTACACTCCACGCATCAAAGTTGGGGGAGAGTGGACAACTTACCCCGGTGACGTTGAGGACTGGCACCGCAGGGAAGCAGGTCGGAAAGCAATGAAACGCGAGGATCTCTTGTTGTAGTCTGCATCCAAGCAGCGATGAAATTCTGAAAAACGACACATGTGTCGTTTTTCAGCCGCAGAGTGATGCGAACAGTCGGTTGATCTCCTTCTTTGCGTTCAACAGCTCTTTTCGTGTCTCCTTATCGATGGTGATATTTTTACCGGTAAACTGGCGCAGCCTATTTTGAATCGACGAGACACTCTTGAGCAACCGAGTGCGCGCCTCAGCCTCGCCATCGGAAATTTCCGTTTTTTCGGTCTCGGGAGCTGCCGGTATAATACTGCAGGCCTGGTAGGCTTGGCGCAGAGAGATTCTTGAACTGATTACCTCCCCAGCGGTTGGGTAATCTCTCGCCAACTGCATGTAGCGCTGCGCAGTTCGAAGACAAAACCGATCTTCGGGCAATGATTTATTTGAGAATTCCTTATGAAACCAATTTTGAAAGTTGCCGTGCTTGAGCTTTGCCTTGGCCGCATTGAGCGCACAACCACAGAGCCATGCATCTAGCACGGCTAATCCAGCCGTGCTAAGTGTTTCTCTGGCATAATCCTCCGCAGTTCGGGAGTATTGTAGGACAACTGGGACAAGTTCGCTGGGCTCAGCATTTTTGAATGATTCTGCATCTTCATCCCGGCGCAACAGGACATCTTTTGAAAATAAAGCCAGCAAGTTGATCTCGTCCGTGAATGACTCGTCAGCGGAAAGATCAACGGCTTCAATTGATTTTTGGATTTTCTGTGAGGGTTGCATGGACTTCGATTTGATTGGTTCAGGTAAGGTATCCCGTCCATTCAGAGAAAAGACAACCTCGAAAAATTTGGTTACCGATGAAAAATTGGCAATCGGCGCATCAGACGGCATGGAGAAGCCACTTTGCTTGGAATCTATCCACAATCCAGAAATACGGAGGCGGGAATTTATTCAAAATCAAGGCATTTGGATTGAGAACTGATCGCTTTTTTCTTAGTCTGCGGCTTGGAAAAAGGCTCTGAAAGGCGAAGCAAGCTTTTTCCGCCTGCAAGTTCAGCCTCAAAAACCAATGAGTAATGCCGTAAACACCTTGATGCCCTCAGTTTCCGAAGTGAATCAGCAAAAGATTCTTCCTTATGGTGTTCAGAACACATTGGACGACACGGTAAATGAAAAAATCCCTTGGATCATCGAGAAATTGTTGGCCGAAGGGGAACAAATGCTGGTTTTTGGTGCCCCTAAAGTGGGAAAAAGCCAGTTTGCCTTGCAGTTGTCCTTGTGTGTCGCACTGGGCGAACCATTTTTGGATTGGTCAATCAGCGGACGCCGCCGTGTGCTCTACCTGAATTTTGAAATGGGTAAGCGCACTTTCATGCTGCGAATCGCACGGCATTACAGCCGACTGATGGAAGAAAGGAAAAAGCGGGGGGGCTTGAAGATGGGCAAAGAATACATCGCCAGCGAAAACCCGTGGCATGAATCAGGGGACGACGTGCCTCCAGGGCCGGAGTTACTGAAAGAGATCAATGAAGCCATCAAAGACTACCTCTTTTTCTGTAGTGATCTCAAAAGTCTTGAAGGTGATCATATTCCCAAAACGGGGGATTCCACGCAAAAAGCCAAAGCTTCAAATCCCAAAGGTGAGGATGAGGCCAGTAAGGAGCGTCTCGTCCGGCACTGGCAATCCGTGATGAAAGAGGTTGAGCCTGATCTGGTAATTATTGACACACTGTCAAAGACCCACTCGATCAACGAGAGCGATAACAGCGAGATCCAGCAGGTGCTGCTGCGGATCCGGCAGATTTGCAGTATTCCTGTGACTACTGAGGACGAAAACCAGTCGGGGCTGCGCGAGGGTGAAACCAGAAAAGACATCGCACACATCATCGTCCACCATGCGAGAAAATCTCCTGGCGAATTCTCAGGCAAAGGAAATTATTTGACCTTGGACAACATTCGTGGTGGATCGGCGATTCGAGCGGAAGCTGACCTCATTTTTGGTATTTTTCCGTCCAAAAAACCGGCTAATGCCTCCCATGAGAAAGCGACTCGAATTCTCACTCTTGAGGCACGTAATCTTCCTCCCGACGAGAAGTATGTCTATTTTGACACTTTTGCGTTTGCTCTTCCCCAAGAGCGCTCTCAGGAAAATGAGGAAGCAAAGGATGAAGTGCTGAATCGATTGATCATGGATGCTTTCGTTCAGAGCAAGATGCGCGGCCTAATGATTAAAACGTTACAGATGAAGGTTAGGGCTGGTCTTATAAATCGTGGGCGTAGCGATAAATATTCGGAAAACGCCCTAGAAAATCGGCTGAAATACCTGGCTCAGCGCCCTGATTCGCAGTTCGAAATCAGAGTCAAGGCCGGCGTTGAAAAGCAGACTGCAGAGTATCCCCATGAACGGAATCAGGGAAAGATACTTTTCTGGATCAAGGACGGATCTCCTTGGTTGGACGAGGAACCCCTGAAGGCCGCAATCATGGCTCATCAACTCAACTTGGCTGGGAAAAGCGGGAACAGAAAAAATGCCATAGGCCGCTTAGCCAAGCGGCAGTGATCAGGATTCTCAACAACAGCAACAGCGACAACTGAATCCTACTAAGTAGAAAATGCTGGTTGTTGTTGACGGTTGACTCCCCCTTTGACAATTCCCCCTACTCTACCACTGGGCTATTCGCTCCAGTGGGGTGGGAGATTTCGTCCGTCAATTTGGCGCAAGTTCAGCGCGGTAGAACCCGCTTGCCGTGGCTCCTGTCATTCGGCATGAACGCCAAACTTCACGGCGAACTGACTCTGACCGCCATTTCCTGTCAATGACGACCCTGTCGTCTTCGGCGTGATCAGAGTTCCTAGGCAATCCTTTGCCGACATCTGTTGCCAAGCGGCTGCGTGGGATTGCCTTGGGCAATAATTGCCAGCCAACGGGCGGCCCCTGCCTTTCGGCAGTTGTATTAACGCCCGGCAACTACGTCAGTGGAATCCGGAAAGCAAAAGCGACATGACCGAGTGGCCACGCGCTGAATTGTAGCTGAACGGGTTCATTTCCCAAACTAGAAAATGAAGACTACAATTAGCAATAAAGTATATGACACGAGCAAGGCAACCCTTGTCGCTGAAGCGAGTAACCACGGCGGAAACGATTTCCATGCCTGGACTGAAGACCTGTATCGCACGAGCAAGGGAAATTGGTTCCTGCACGGAAGAGGCGGCGCGATGTCCAAGTATGCCGACCGCTACCTCAAAAGCTCGACGGACGGCGAGCGCATTGTGCCCATGACGGCAGAGGAAGCCTATGCATGGTGCGAGGAGCATGGCCGTCAGGATGCCATCGAACGGCATTTCTCGAACTTGATCGAAGATGCCTGATGAGACCTAAACCGGTCGGAGCTGGATGCTAGTCCTCTCTCATTGAGACGGTTTCTCCAGTATCCGGCCGCACTTTCCCCAAAACATCTGGATAATCACTCACAATAACAACAATACTATGAATGTGGAAAATTTGCCGAAATTCCGTGCTACCATCGAAACGATGAGGACGCAGGAATTCATTGAATGCGTCAGACACTCCGATGTGATTCTGACATTCCCAACTTCGCCTGAATGGAATCCACAAATCGCATACGGCACGCAGACGCTCCAGCGCATCGTGCAGGATGGCTGTGCGCGCGGCTTAACCACACTCTGTCTGGTCATTGACTGGACAACAAACGAGCCTGAAACGCTTATCGCGTTACTGCGCCATATTAAGGGCAAGTGTGATTTTTAAGAGCACGCGACCAGTGATGGGTAGTTAACTCATCCGGTCCAGCGCGAGAAATTGCGCTGATGCCTATGGACGTTCCGAAAAATGCGCGAAAGCGCATGGTCTCACAGATGACCAACGGCACGTCCACAATTTAGTCAAACATTTCTATTGCCGTGGTGAATCAAAGCGCGGAAATCGCAGCATGGATGCACGCACCCATACAACGGACACAGCTTTCCCCCGGTATCGTGGGGCGGGGCGGAGATGTGCCGTCATTGGGCGCTGGCATGTCAAAAATCCACAGCGGAATGTTGGAAAGCCTGCTTTCTGCCGCGGCAGGAGAAGACGCGCGGGTTTCTCAACTGCTTCAAGCTTTTGACCGTGATGACATAGGCCGAGTGGAGGAGCTCGCAAGGCTGATTGCTGTCGATCGGCAGGAAGCTTCCGGATGCACTGACGAATCCAAAGGGAATCCGCCGTCACGCTCAGTCACATACCAAGACAAGCTTCTGGCTGCGATCTATCGAGAAGAAATTCTTCTCGATAGGATCATCGCCGCAAGTGTCCGGGGAGAGCGCCCCCAGCTTTTCCGCTTGTGCCGCGAGCTCACAGCGAACCGGAAGCGTTTCGACCGCGAATTTCGCCGAAAAATAAACACCAACAAAGAACCTGATCTATGAAAATGAAGAATAGAACCAAAGTCATCGCCATCCACCGATCATCGGCCTCCCTTGATTCCGCCGGAAAGATCGGCGGCTCCAACAAAGAGAGAGAAACGATGGCAAGTGCCGCAAATCGTCATGAACTGGAAGTGATCGATGAAATCGGGCTAGTCGGCATGAGCGAATCCGATAACTGCTCAACGGTTCCTGAGATCGATATGCTCATCCGTAAGCTTCGAAATCATGAAATTGAGGGCATCCTAGTTTCTGAACTGGATCGATTTTCTTCCCTTAACAGGGCGGCAATCATGATGATTTTAGATTGCCTTGTTGAGGCGAAGGGTCGGATCTACACCAACGATCAAGTATTCGAACTTGGCACCCATGATGGGCTTTTCGAAATCTTCGTTCGAATCATTTCGCACGGAGAAAGCCGCCGGCGCTTGAAGCACTGCTCGATCTCATCCCGCGCAAAAAAACGCCAAGAGAGGGCGGCTCAGATTCTCGAAGATGTCTCCATGAGACTCGTCAAAAGGCCGAACGATTCGGATGCCAACCGCGATTAAATCAACCGATTCTCCATGACATCCACCATCAAACCCAAGGTCATCGCGATCTTCCGCGTCTCCACTGAGGAGCAGGCGGATGAAGACCGTGCCGGATTGCCCCGGCAGCGGGAAGCGGTTGCTCGTGTGGTGGATCAGCACAACCTCGATGTCATTTCTGAAATCGAGTTGGCCGGCGTGTCCGGGACTAACGTCAGCAGCTCGCCGGAATTCCGGGAAATGCTGAGGAAAGTCCGCACCCGCGAGATCGATGGTGTGGTGGTAAGCAGTCTGGACCGACTTGCCCGGCCCGACACCTTTGAGAGCATGGCGGTGTTGGATCACTTTACCGATGCAAAGGCGAGCATCTATGCGGAGGGTGAAGTGATTAACCTTGCGACAAAGGAAGGCAAGCTCACCGCATCGATCAAGTTGGCGATGCATGGTTTCGACCGCAGCAACATTGTTGAGCGATCTGCATCAGCCAAAGAGATCAAGCGCAAGAAGGGCGAATGTCCCGGTCCTCCCTCGATTCTCCCTCTTGGTGTGGCT
>ERZ1066127.674-NODE-674-length-16277-cov-11.715263_pt1 | contig 16277 bp, 14 predicted proteins | sample MGYA00382774_ERZ1066127 | MGnify/ENA primary metagenome ERZ1066127 (study PRJEB33369, sample SAMEA5778357) | biofilm metagenome | biome: Industrial cooling water; feature: Water cooling tower basin; material: Biofilm | place: United Arab Emirates | collected... | reverse complement strand
CCGCTTCGGCTACGCCTTCGCTCCACTCCGCACAGGCAGGCCATTAACAACAACACGAAATGAAAAAGAATGTCTACTTTTAAGTCGTACTAGAAACGGGGAGCTTACAGGCGGAGCTTACGGGCAAAACCTATACGCCTATCATCGCCGTGGCCTACCGCTGGGGAGTTTGGGCTGCGCCCCTTCGGCTCCGCTGAGGGGCCGAAAAAGCACAAATAGACCACAACGCGCTTACGGGCGACGACCTCAGCGATTTTGTAATCAACCAGCTGTTTCCCTACCTCAAAGGCTTCAAGCAGCGTACCGACTGGGCCGATACCAAGCCTACAAGTGGGGGAGATTTTCAGGGAATTGAAAAACCACTTGCCTTGAATCAACGCAATCGGCGCATTCGCAGATTTAACGCTTTTGCAAGGTTTGGTTGGTGCGTCACTTTTTAAAAATGAAATAAACCGCCAGCACCAAAAATCCAAAACCCAGCAGGTGGTTCCATTTGAGCACCTCGTTTTTGAACAGCAGGGTGGTGAAAAGGGTGAAAACCACCAGGGTGATCACTTCTTGCAGTACTTTGAGTTCGACCAGGGAAAAGGGACCGCCATTTTCGCGGAAGCCGATGCGGTTGGCGGGTACCTGAAAAAAATACTCGAACAAGGCGATGCCCCAGCTGATGAGCACCACCGATACCAAGCCCAATTGGCTGAACCACTTCATTTCGTGGAATTTGAGGTGGCCGTACCAGGCAAAAGTCATGAAGATGTTCGAGAGGATGAGCAAACCAATGGTGTAAAATGCTTTCATGGTGGCAAGGAGGTGGTGGGTGACCGTGTTGTTTGTTAGCAAAAGTAAAAAAAGCTGTCGAATGCAAACTTTTAGGGGGCTTTGCTGCTTGCTTAAGGGCATGTTGTACACATTACCCACCAAAGCCTGGTTGTTGTCAGCTTTGTTGCTCTTTGGGCAATGTGCAACCGATGCCTCTAATAAAAAGCAAGCCGTGCGTAGCCATCCCGATTTTTACAGCCTCCAAGCCCGCACCCTCGAGGGCAAAACCGTTGATTTTTCCGCTTTCAAAGGCAAAAAAGTACTGCTGGTGAATACGGCCACGGCTTGTGGTCTCACCCCGCAGCTCGAAGGTTTGCAGGAGTTGCACCAGCAATATGGCGATCAATTGGTGGTAGTGGGCATTCCCACCAACGACTTTGCCAGTCAAGAACCCCGCGAAGGCGAAGAAATTGGCGCTTTTTGCCAGCGCAATTATGGTGTTGATTTTTTGATGCTCGAAAAAAGCACCACCAAGGGCAGCAACAAGCACCCGGTATTCAAATGGCTCACCGAAAAGAAATTGAATGGCAAGAAGTCGAGCCGCATTTGGTGGAATTTCCAGAAATACCTGGTGGATGAAAAGGGTGAGCTGGTCGATTATTTTTTGCCCATCACCCAACCCGACAGCCCCAAAATTTTGGAGCAGTTGAAGTAGGTTGTTTCATCGCACGAGGCCCAAAAGCCAAAGGGGTATTTTTCGACCAAAACCGATTTCGGTTTCATCGACCAAGACAAAGCTGTTGGCAGTTTCACTTAATTGCTTTGACTTTTTCGTTTTTCCACCAACTTCCATTTCGTAAAGTTCGTCTACCATGAAGTCTGCTGATTTGCCGAGGCGAATTTTATGATTGGGTCGTAATTGGCTAACCAAAAAGGTTTCTCTCAATGCACCTGCATTGGCTTGGTTCCAGCTAAGTGCATGCATCAGATTGGGGTTGTCGAGGTAAATTTTATCGGGTTTTTGCATGCGGCCTATGCCAGCGCTGTCTTTGAAAAGTCGGTGAATGATGCGTCCTTTTTCAAGGTATTCGAGCAAGTTTACCACGGTATTCCGGGTGGTGCCCATGCGCTCGGCGAGTTTGCTTACATTAGGGGTAAACGGCACCGAATCAGCAAGAATGGCAGTCAATTTAAGCAATAAATTGATGGTGTCGGCACTGATGGTCATGTAGGTGCGGATGTCCGATTCGATGGTAATCCTGACGTTTTCACGCAGTTTTTCGAGGTAGGTAATGGGGTTTTCGAACTGAAAAGGATAATAGCCTTGCTCGAGATAGGTTTTAAAATGGACCAGAGGTTTGAATTGGCTGCTCAAGTTGCTGGCCACTTCGACATGTGCATGCAGCATACTTGCCAAATCGATGCTTTCGATGTTTTGGCCATGGTGCCAGTTGAGGTATTCACGAAATGAAAGTCCGGGCAATTCTCTAAAAATTCCGCGTCGTCCTAAATCAGCCTCTTTTTCGGTGATTTGAAGCACAGAAGATGCCGTGAAAAGCACCTGCAGGTCGGGATACTGATCGTGGATGAATTTAAGGCTTCTGCCCCAGTCATGCAGGCGGTGTACCTCGTCGATGAGTAAAACCGTTCCCCCATTTAGGACAAATAACCGGGTGAATTCCTCCAGACTTTGCTGTTGAAAGTAGGGGTCATCCATGGTTACATACAACACTGTTTCATTTTGCGGCAGGTAGAAATGGGCATATTGTAACAAGAGGGTGGTTTTGCCAGATCCCCTTGCGCCTTTGATGCCAACCAAACGCTCCCCTGTAGGCAGGGCATGCAACAATGGCCGTGTGTGCGTCAATGGCAAACGCCTCATGCGCTGTCGGAAGTATTCAAATTGCCGTTCCATGCAGCATGCTTGATGTGAAATGCAAATATACGCCTAAAATGATTTATACAAAAAGCAAAATAACTGTAAAAATGCTTTCTACAAAAGTCAAAAAGGCCTAAATGAAGGGCTTACACTGGCTCGTGTGATACAATGCCCGACGATTGCCCCCAGCAGTTTCAAATGAATCGAACATATTAAAAAAAAGCACATGCTTCCCAAACTTTCGTACCCAGCCGCTGTTGTAGATTTGTTCTCAGTAGCATGTCGCAAAGCCTTACCCTTACTTCTTCCTACATCCGCCAGCAAATTGCCAGTGGCAAAGGGGTGTTGATTGCCTTGCTCATCATGGCGCTGTGGACTGCCATGCTGGCCTTCAACCTGAACTACCCCATCAAAGGCTTTGAGCCGGTTTTGCTCCTGCTCATCTTGTTGCAAACGCACCTTTTTACCGGCCTGTTCATCACCGCACACGATGCCATGCACGGCACCATTTCTACCAACAAGCGCATCAACAACCTCATTGGGGCCATTTGTTTGGCCGTTTTTGCCTTGAACAGCTGGAAACGTATGTTGCCCAAACACCACGAGCACCACCGTTTTGCCGGCACAGCCGATGATCCCGATTACGGTCCACCACCCTTTTGGCGCTGGTTTTTCAAATTTGTGAAGACCTATGTGCGTTGGTACCAAATTGTGGGCATGGCCATCATCCACAACATCGCCAAGCTGTGGATTCCCGAGATCAATTTGGTGCTTTTTTACATCGTACCCTCCATTTTGAGCATGCTGCAGTTGTTCTATTTCGGAACCTACTTGCCGCACCGGGGCGAACATGCGGCCGACAACCCACACCGCGCCCGCTCTCAAAGCAAAAACCATCTTTGGGCTTTTATAAGTTGTTACTTTTTCGGTTATCATTATGAACACCACGACGCACCGGGTACGCCCTGGTGGCTCCTCTATGCGCGCAAATAAGCTGTTGCTGGCGCTCCTCCTTCTTTTTCCCTTCCTGGCGACCGCCCAAACCGGCGAAATACGCGGGCTGGTGAAGAATAAAAACACCAACGAGGCCATTCCTTTTGCCAACGTGGTGCTGCAAAATACCACCATTGGTACCACCACCGATATCGACGGCAAATACAGCATCAAAAACCTGAAGCCAGGTTTTTACAATGTGCAGGTAAGCTACTTGGGCTTTAAAACCCAAACCATTTTCGAAATACAAGTCGTGAACTCGCGTCCGGCCATTGTGAACATCGAAATTGAGGAAGATGCCCGCAGTTTACAAGCCGTAGAGGTAGAGGCATCGCCCTTTACACGCACCGAGGAGAGTCCCGTTTCGCTGCGCACCATTGGCGTGGCCGAAATCCAACGGAACCCCGGTGGCAACCGCGACATCTCACGTGCCATCCAATCGTTGCCCGGCGTATCGAGCGGGGCGGCATTCCGCAACGACATCATCATCCGCGGCGGTGCACCCAACGAAAACCGCTTTTACCTCGATGGGGTAGAGGTGCCGGTGATCAACCACTTTTCAACCCAGGGCAGCTCGGGTGGACCGGTGGGCATCATCAACGTTGACATGATCCGCGAGGTCGATTTTTACTCGGGGGCTTTTCCGGCCAACCGCGGCAATACGCTCAGCTCGGTATTTGAGTTCAAGCAGAAAGACCCGCGTACCGACAAAGCCGCTTTCAGGGGCATTGTAGGTGCCAGCGACATCGGCCTCATTGCCGAGGGACCCATCAACGACAAGCTGTCGTACGTGGTTTCGGCCCGCCGCAGCTATTTACAGTTTTTGTTCAATGCCATTGGCTTGCCCTTTTTGCCCACTTTCAACGGCTTTCAGGCCAAGGTGAAGTACAAAATCGACAACCAAAACGAGATTTATTTTGTGGGTTTGGGTGCCATCGACCAGTTTGCGCTCAATACGGGCTTGAATTTGAGTTTCGATCCAGCGGTGAATCCCGATGTTGACAGCGCCCTGGTGCGCGAGCAGCGATACATCTTGGGCAACTTGCCCGTCACCACCCAGTGGAACTACACCAACGGTTTGGTGTACAAGCGCTACCGCAAGAACGGCTACCACACCTTTGTGTTGAGTAGGAACATGCTCAACAATGTAAGCTACAAGCACCTCGACAATGACGAAAGCAAAATCCGCCTGCAAGATTTTGTGAGTCAGGAAAGTGAAAACCGTTTTCGCTACGAAAACAACATCCGAACCACCGAGGGCTGGAAAATCAATTATGGTGTGAACCTCGATCGGGCACGCTACTTCATCAACAACAACACCAACGATTTGGTGGGCGACAGCATCGTGAACCGCCGTTTCGAAAACGAGCTCTACATCAACCGCTACGGTTTGTTTGGACAAGTATCGAAGGGCTTTTTTGGCGAAATTTTGGTGTTGAGTGCTGGTTTGCGCATCGATGGCAACGACTTTGCCGAAAGCATGCGCAATCCGCTCGACCAATTTTCGCCCCGTTTTTCGTTGTCGTACAACTTTGCCCCCAAGTGGAGTTTCAACAGCAACGTAGGGCGCTACTATCAACTGCCTCCTTATACTATTTTGGGTTTCCGCAACAATTTGGGCGCCCTGCAAAACCGCGACAATGGGGTGAAATACATTGGCGTTGACCATTATGTGGCTGGTTTCGAGTATTTCGGCAAAAAGAGCTTCCGTTCAACCATCGAAGGTTTTTACAAAAACTACTTCCAATACCCCTTCTTGCTCGACCAGGGGGTGAGTCTGGCCAATTTGGGTTCCGATTTTGGGGTGATTGGGAATGCGCCCGCCAACAGCACCAACCGGGGCCGTTCGTATGGTATTGAATACCTGGCCCAGCAGAAGTTGTACAAGGGTTTTTACGGTATTTTCTCTTACACCTGGGTGCGCAGCGAGTTCCAAAATGCGCAGGGCGAGTTCATTCCTTCGGCCTGGGACAACCGCAACATCTTTACCCTCACGGGCGGTAAAATCTTCAAAAACAACTGGGAAATGGGCGTGCGTTACCGCTTTGTGGGCGGCGCTCCGGGCACACCTACCAACGAAGCATTGACCCTCAACCGGGCGGTGTGGGACCTCAACCAGCGACCCATCCCCGAATTTGCGGCCCTCAACACCATCCGTTTGGGCAACACCCAGCAGCTCGATATCCGCATCGACAAGAAGTGGAACTTCGAAAAGTGGGCCTTGAACTTCTATGTAGACGTGCAAAACTTGCTCAACCAGCAGACCGTTGCGCCCGACTTCATTGTGGCCAAAATTGACCCTGCTACCGGCGCTCCCATCGTTGACCCCAACGACCCCACGCGCTACCTGGCCGACCGCCTGCCCAACCGTGCCGGACAGCGCTTGCCTACGATTGGGATCATTGTGGACTTTTAGAAGGTATTGCATCAATCAGGTTTGGAGGCTGCATTATGCGGTGCTAAGCCCTGCTCACAAGGACAAACCTTGTGGTTGTTGGCCACATTTTTCACTTTTTTTGAAATGTGGACAGTCAGGACATCAGGTGGAAGCACGGTTTCGAGTATTTCGACAGGGCCTTTTTGCGCTTGCAAGAGGCGGTGCAATTGCCCGAGTTGAATGAACTGGAGCGAAATGGCTTGATGCAGCGCTTTGAGTTTAGCTTAGCGCTTGCTTGGAAAACCCACAAAGATTACCTCGTATACCAAGGTTTTTCGTTTAGGCCTTCACCAAAAGAAACCCTGCGACAAGCCTATGAAGCCGGTTATTTAGCAAATGTGCAAGCGCTCATTGATGGCTACGATATGCGCAATCAGCTTTCGCACGATTACAGCGACGAAAAATTCCTGTTTGCCGGAAAGCTTTTCAGGGACGAAACCTATGCAGCCCTCGCGTAGCAAAATACAAAGCCTGTTCGACGACAGCCCACTGCCCATGCGGGTTGATTTGGTAGATTTTCAGAGCTTAGAAAGCGAATCGTTGAAAGCGCATATTGTGCGTGTAGGCCTACCCATTTACAAAGCAGAAAGCTCTTAGCACCCATTGGGGGCAATAGCGCCCACAAAATCAATCATTCGACTGTTTGCAGCATCCCGCTGAAGACTGCCTTTTAAGCTTTCTGCAGCGCCTCAATCTGCTTAGCCACCTCATCGGCTTCGGCCGTTTTTAGATCCGATGCCTTGCGGTTGGTTTTACTCAGCTCAAAGGCTTCTTTGAGTAATTGGGCATGCTGCGCTTGCAGCTTTTCGAGGGGCGATTTGGTTTTGAAGAGTCCGAACATACAGTTTAAACAGCGTTAAGCCGACATGGTTTGCAAGTGGCGTACATTGCCATGAAAACTATTCGGACACAAAAAACGAAAAATGTGTGGTGGCGTTTGTTTCCAGAAGCAGGCCCGATTTTGGGTCAAGCATGCTGAGATGAAAACGTTCAAAGTTTAAAACCACAAAACAATTTGGAAAGGGATGCAGCATGGAGTCGATTTCAAAGTAACCATTGTCGGGGATTAGAAACGAACGCCAATACAGAAAGTCGGTGCTCAGTAGTTCTTTTCGAATTTGGACCGAAACAATCAGTTGTTCGGCAGTGTTTTGTAAATCGGGTTCCCAGCTAAAATGCAATTTCCGGAGCGGGCTTTTTTTGTAGGGTTTGTTGCTTAGGTCTTGAGAGGCCTCAACCTCTAATACCTTGGGGATGTACACAATGTTGGAGGTATGGCTCTTTTCCCAGCGTGTTTGCAGGAAATTTTTTTTGCCCGGCACGATGCCATGATAGGTTTGAAAGGAGGTTCGATTGGCCGACCAAGGCCTGTTATTGAACCTGAACTGAAAGTTTTTGAATGAAACCAGCTGGTAAACATCGGCAGAACCGATGGTGTCGTTTTCGCCATCAGGCCTCAGAAACAGCCGTTCTCTTGCAAATAGCAAGGCTTCATAATTTTTTCTGGTGCCAGGAAGCATGGTGTGAAGCGGAAAGTAAAGCAACGAATGGTCAACAAACGCACTGCCATTACCTACCGCCTTGGCTTGCTCCATGAACTCCTTGTCTTTGCTGCAAGCTTGTAGCAGGCCAGCCATCAGAAAACAAAAGAGCAGCGTTTTTTTCATGCCTAAACATGATAAACGCTGCTTTTGCTTATGTATTGTTTGTAAGATTGCTTACCGCATATCTACCACTTCTACTCCGGGGTATTTGGCTTTGTTGAAAACAAAATCGCCATCGGTGAGGGCGCGGTTGGGCACAAAGTTTTTGATGGCGTAGGTGTATTTGGCGCCGTTTTTATCGAAAACGATGGCCTCGCGGATTTGTAATTTGGTTTGGTCTATCACCAAGCGGATCTTGAAAAAAGGCTTTTTCTTATCGGTAGGCACCAGGTCGATGTTGTGGGTGGCCACGCCGTCGAGCTTGCCGGCATTGAGGTAGTACGATTCAAAACCCTTTTCGTAAATGGTAAAGACGGTGGTGGGACTCAACTCATCGGGATCGGGTTCGTACAGGCTGATGGTTACTTCGTTCAAGTCTTTCTGAAACCCCCAAAGGGTAGCGCCATCGGTGAGCAGCAATTGGTCGCCAAAATCAATCTTAAATTTGTCGCCTTTGATGAGCACTTTGCCTTGTTGTATGTCTTTTACCTTGGCCTTGGGGTTGTCGATGGTGAAGGTAATGTCGGCGGCCATGCTGGTGTAGCTGCGGTAGTTTTTGCTCATTTTGGCCAGAATATCTTTCGATTTGGCGTCGTTTTGGGCAAAAACGGTGCTTCCGAGCAATAAGAAAAGGGTCAGGAATGTGAGCGATTTATACATGGCGCTTATTTTTCGTTCAGGCGGTTCAATAACTGTTCCAAAGAATACTCGTCGGGAATTAAAACTTCGCGGGCTTTGCTGCCTTCGAAAGGACCTACCACGCCAGCGGCTTCCAATTGGTCGATCAAACGACCGGCCCGGTTGTAACCCAATTTCATGCGGCGCTGCAGGAGGGAGGTAGAACCCTGTTGGTTTTGTACAATCACGCGGGCGGCATCTTCGAACAGCGGGTCGCGGTCGTTGGGGTCGAAATCGGCCACGCTGCTGCTTTCTTCACCGCTGCTGTATTCGGGCAATAAGAATGCATCGGGATAGCCGCGTTGTCCGCCAATGTACTCGCAAATGGCTTCTACTTCAGGCGTATCAACAAAGGCGCATTGCAGGCGGATGAGGTTAGAGCCTTGCGACAACAGCATATCGCCCCTACCTATCAACTGCTCGGCACCGCCCGCATCGAGGATGGTACGGCTGTCGATTTTAGAACTCACCTTGAAGCCGATACGGGCCGGGAAGTTGGCCTTGATGGTACCCGTGATGATGTTCACCGAAGGGCGCTGCGTGGCCACAATCAGGTGGATGCCCACGGCACGGGCCAACTGCGCCAAACGGGCAATGGGCGTTTCAATTTCTTTGCCGGCGGTCATGATGAGGTCGGCAAATTCGTCGATCACCACCACTATGTAAGGCAAGAAACGGTGTCCGTTGTTCGGATTGAGCTTGCGCTTGCGGAATTTGGTATTGTACTCAATGAGGTTACGCACCTGTGCATCTTTGAGCAGGTCGTAACGTTTGTCCATTTCAATACACAACGAATTCATGGTGTCAACCACCTTCATGGTATCGGTGATGATGGCATCGTCGGTTCCCGGCAACTTGGCCAAAAAGTGTCTTTCGATGTGTTTGAAAAGCGAGAGTTCCACCTTTTTGGGGTCAACCAGCACAAATTTGAGCTCCGACGGATGCCGCTTGTAAAGCAGCGAAACCAGGATGGCATTCAAGCCTACCGATTTACCCTGACCAGTTGCACCGGCCATGAGCAAGTGCGGCATTTTGGCCAGGTCGGTAATGAATATTTCGTTGGCGATGGTTTTGCCAATGGCTACCGGCAGTTCCATATCGCTGTTTACAAACTTATCGCTGGCCAAGAGCGAGCGCATGCTCACCACTTCTTTGTGTTGGTTGGGTACTTCAATACCAATGGTGCCTTTGCCCGGCATGGGGGCAATGATGCGGATGCCCAAGGCCGCAAGCGAAAGGGCAATGTCGTCTTCGAGGTTTTTGATTTTGCTGATGCGCACCCCGGCAGCAGGCACAATTTCGTAGAGGGTGACGGTGGGGCCCACGGTCGCCCTGATTTTGTCGATTTCGATGTTGTAGTGCCCCAGTGTTTCGATGATCTGGTTTTTGTTTTTCTCCAGTTCCTCGGCATTGATCTGCACTTTGCTGGTGCCGTGTTCCACCAGCAGCTCAATGGGCGGATATTTGTAGTTCGAGAGGTCGAGTTTGGGGTCGTACAACTCTTGTTCGTTTAAAACCACGCCGCTTTCGGCCAGCACGGCTTCTTCTTCTTCGGCAATTGCTTCTATTTCGAGGGCGGGACCAACGCTTGAAGGCACAGGCTCTGGATTTTTCAACACCGGTTCAGGAATTTCTTCTTCAGCCAGCAGTTCTTCTTCTTCTTCTTCTTCGAGCCAAGGGGCTTCGTCTTCGTCGGCTTCTTGGGCATCGAGGCCGTTGGTGAGGTCGATGGTGGGACTTACCTGCTCTTCTCTCGGCTTCACTACCCGCTGAACATTTACGCTGGCTTGTGGTTCTTCGTCATCCTCGTCGGCTTCCTCGCGTTTTTTAGGCAGCAATGAGGCAGCTTTGAAACTCAAGTTGTAGCGAACGGCAGCATAAACCGTCCAGTAAGCTGCTACGAGTAAACCTGTACCCAGTGCACCGGTGAATTTGCTCAACCAGCCTGCCAGGTATTTACCAAAGGCACCTCCCCAAGGAAAGCCGGTGCCCAACAATCCCTCGAACACATAGCCCAAGGTGAACGAAGCTGTGAGCATGAGCAAAACGCTGTGGTAAAAATGCCGTGCGATGGGCCATTTCAAATCAACAAAAATCAATCGCAGGCTCACCAGAGACAAAACGAAAACGATGAAAAAGGAGGAGATGCCAAATCCGGCAAAAACAAAAGTGTGCGCGAGCCAAGCACCTAAGCGACCAAGCCAGTTGTCGGCTTCAATTTCGCCATTGGTTAAAAACGACCAGGCGCTGCCAGTTACCAAACTTTGGTCGTGCTGCCAGGTGAACAGGTACGACAGCATGGATATGCCCAAAATGACCGTAAACAGCAGCAAACCAAAGCCAGCGATGTTGCGTAAGGAATTGCCGGTGAGCATTTCACTTACATTGGGGAGTTCGAAAGATTTTCCCGAACTGCTTTTGGCCGGACTCGCTTCTTTTTTAGGCTGGTTGACTTTTTTGGGCTCGTTGCGCATGCGTGTGATGGAAGCTCAAAAGTAGCAATTTATGGGTTTAAAAGTTCAAAGTTCAATGTTCAAGGTTCAAGGCGGGGCGTCATAGGGGTTGGGGGTTCCCGCTGACGGACTACGGTTAACTGACAACGATTGACTGTCGACCCGTTGACCGTGGACTGTCTGTTACCCGACACTTGCGTAAATCTGCGCTTTCTGCAGTCGACCAGACAGCCGTCGATTAACCAAGCCAAAGGGCCAGCCCACAAGCCATCAATCTTCTGTGCCATTTTGGGCTTTGGTTGTCTCAATTGCTTCTGAAAGTGCATAATTTGGGTTGAAGTCAAACTATTTCTTGTATTTTTACTGTACCAAGTACATGGATGATGACCACGGCTGCTATTCAAAAAGAAGTTGAACATTTACTCCCTCAACTAAAGTCGGGTGAGCAACAATTGGTACTTGCCTTCATCAAAAATATCCTCACGGATAAAATAGTAAGAGAACAGCCGGCATCTCTGAGAGAATACAATGAAGACATCGACGCTGCTGTTGCGCGCATGGATGCAGGGAACAAGCTTTCTCAAGAGGAAGTGGAGGCGTATTTTCGCAAATGGTGAAATCGGCGAAGTTTAGCCTTTACTGGGATGCTGAAGCCACTGCTCAATTAGAAGAGATCCTGAGTTTTCTCGCTAAAAGAAGCCTTATTGCACCAACTATCGTCAAGAATGCAGTCTTTAGTCGTGTAAAAGAATTGCAGTACATGCCATTCCAAGCAGAGCCAGATGAACTTCGCCGACCAAAAAATGATTTTTTCCGTGCCGTAGTGGTATTCAGTTATCGCATCACTTATCAAATTGTTCCTGATGTTAATGAAATACGAATACTTCGCATCCGTCACACCAGCCGTGAACCTTTGAATTACTAAGCGCACGATTCATGGAGCAATTTCTGATTTTCTCGCCGATTGTTGAAAGCTGGGCTTTGATTCGTTGATTGCGCTCATTTGACCGAGAGTCGCCATCTGCTATAGGCATTCACAATACGTTCACAGGCCGCAGGCCATCCACAGCCCTTAGGGCACCCACAGTCTTGCCTTGCGGGACAACCACAGGCCTTTGGCCACCCACTATTCGTGGTACACCGTATGCAATACCGTTTGACCAACAGCCTTGAGGGTGTTTTTGTCGATGCCTTCCATCACATCGTCGTGGGTGTGCCAATAGGCGCCGAAGCCAGTGGGGGTGGTGGGGTCGTGCTGAATGATGTCGATCATGGGAATGCCGGCAATCTTGTTCACATAATAATGATCATCGGTGATGCCGCTGCTTTGCTGGTAGGTAAAATGCTGTTTGTAGCCGAGGTCAAAGGCGTTGTTCCACACCTTGCGCATCACATGGGGTGCGTAATACATCGAAAATCCTTCCATGTAGAACTTGGCATCCTTGGCACCTACCATGTCCAGCAAAATGCCATAATGCGCCTTGTAGCCGGCTTTATGCGGGTTGGCCGACCAGTGCTGCGAGCCCAAACAATAACTGTCGGCCGAATCGGGATGGCCGTAGTCTTCCAAATCAAACAGCACAATGTCAACGCCCACCTTTACAGGTTGAGCAGCCAATTGCCTGGCAATTTCGAGCAATACCCCAATGCCCGAACCACCGTCGTTGGCACCGTCGATGGGTTCGTTCTGGCGTTCGTTGTCTTGGTCGGCACGCGGTCGGGTATCCCAATGTGCTGCCAGCAAGATGCGTTTTGCTGCGGTGGGATTAAAACTGGCGATGATGTTACGTAAACGGAATATTTTGCCATCGTGGGCCTTGATGTTGGCATTTTGTTCCATCACATCGGGCGTAAATCGGCGCAATTCGGCAATTAAGTAGTCGGCGCATTGGGCATGGGCCTTGCTGCCTGGGGTGCGCGGACCGAAAGCCACTTGTGCTGCCACCCATTGGTAGGCGCTGTCGGCCGAAAAATCGGGAACATCCACTTTTACAGCAGTTGCGTCTGTTTCGGTTGGGGCATCGGTTTTTTCGCTTTTTTGATCGCACGCCCACAAACCGAGCAAGCCTAAAAGCAGGAGGTATTTGAAGTTTCGCATGGTTAGGAGAGGGTCCAGCTGCTGCCGGTTTTGCTGTCTTTTACTTGAATGCCCAGCCCAGCCAGGCGATCGCGGATGGCATCGCTGGTTGCCCAGTCTTTGTTGGCTTTGGCTTGTGCCCGCAACTCGAGCAGCAATTCCATGAGGCCATCGAGTTTCTGTGAGCCAGCTTCCTGTTCTTCCTGCAAGCCCAAAATGTCGAACACCATGGTATTTACGGCCTGTTGCAAGCGGTGTAGATCGGTCGCGTTGAGGCTTTCTTGCTTTGCCTGTACTTTGTTGGCATAACCAATGGTTTCGTACAACTGGGCAATGAGGATGGGGGTGTTGAGGTCGTCGTTTAAGGCGTCGTAATAGCTGGCAATGAGTGCATCCACATCAAAGCTGCTCTCGGCCTGGGCTTCGAGTTTGTTGAGGGTGCGGATGCCTTCCATGAAGCGTTTCAGGCCTTTTTCTACGCCCTGCAAGGCTTCGTTGCTGAAGTCGAGGGTGCTGCGATAGTGTGCTTGCAAGATGAAAAAGCGCACGGTCATGGGACTGTAGGCTTGTGCCAGCTTGGCGTGACTGCCCGTAAACAGCTCGGTAAGGGTGATGAAGTTGCCCAACGACTTGCCCATCTTTTGTCCGTTGATGGTAATCATGTTGTTGTGCATCCAATATTTCACCGGGTGATGGCCGCAGCTGCCTTGCGACTGGGCAATTTCGCTTTCATGGTGCGGAAACAGCAGGTCCATGCCGCCTCCATGTATGTCGAAATGCTCGCCCAAATACTTGGTGCTCATGGCCGAACATTCGATGTGCCAGCCCGGAAAACCATCGCTCCAGGGCGAAGGCCAGCGCATGATGTGTTCGGGCTGCGCTTTTTTCCAGAGGGCGAAGTCGGCAGCATTGCGTTTTTCGTCCTGACCTTCGAGCACGCGCCGCTCGTTGCCCGCTCCGGCGATGAGGTCTTCTACAATGCGGCCCGACAAACAGCCGTAATCGTGCTGTTGGGCGTAGGTCGACACGTCGAAATAAACAGAGCCATTCGATTCATAAGCAAATCCATTGGTAATCAATTGCTCAATCATGGCAATTTGCTCGATGATGTGTGCCGAAGCACGGGGTTCGATGCTGGGCGGGCGGTTGTTGAGCTCGCGCATGCTTTGGTGGAAGCTGTTGGTGTACAGTTGCACCACTTCCATGGGCTCCAGTTGCTCGAGGCGCGCCTTTTTGGCAATTTTATCTTCCCCTTCGTCGGCATCGTTCTCTAAATGGCCTACATCGGTGATGTTGCGTACGTATCTTACTTTGTAGCCTTTGTGCTCGAGGAAGCGCCACAGTACGTCAAAAGTAATGTAAGGTCGCGCATGCCCTAAATGGGCTTCACCATAAACGGTGGGGCCACACACATACATGCCCACATGTGGGGCGTGTAGCGGGCTAAAAACTTCTTTTTGACGGCTAAGGGTGTTGTAAATCTGTAGTTCGGAGGCCATGGGTGCAAAGTTACCAAATGGGGTCAGCGTTTTGCCGGATGAAGAGAGGCAACCACGGGATAGTGGTCGGAATTACGGTTTTTTATCACGTGGTGGCTTCCTACTTCAAAAAAGCGGTCGGCCATGATTTGATCGATGCGGAATGAGGGAAACGGTCCGGCATAGGTATTTCCTGTGCCGTTACCTTTTTCTGCAAAGGTGTCTAACATGCGGCCCCTGATGGTGCGATGCGCATAGGAGCCCGGCAAATCGTTAAAATCTCCACACAAAACCACAGGATAAGGGGTGGTGTCGAGCAAGGCGGCTACTTTGTGAGCTTGTTCAGCTCTTTGCAGGGCAGCATCGCGCAGCTTTCCAAAAACGCGTAGGAGTCCTTCTCGTTTTTCGGGGTCGTTCGTGGGTGGAATGCCCTGGAAGTAGGAAACTTCATGTCCTTTGAGGTGGTTCGATTGCAAATGCACATTTACAAAACGAATGGTGTCGAAAGGAGTCAGCACGTCTACCCAAATACAAGCGTTTACCGTTTGAAACACATGGAAAGGAATGAATCCCCTCGCCACGATGGGGTATCGGCTGAAAATGGCGATGCCCGAATGGGTGGCATTGCCAGTAAACATGATTTTTTCGAAATAACCCGTTTCAAAGCCTGCTTCGCGGAAAAGCCGGTCGGTGAAGCCCCCATCGCCACGGTTTTTACTGCGGTATTCTTGCAGGGCCAACACATCGGGGGCCTGTTTTTGGATGATTTCCAGGATTTGGTTGCGGGTTTGCTGCTGTAATTCGGAGGTGAGTCCGTTTTCGTTGAAATTTCCTAAATTGTAGGTCATGACCTTGATTTGGCCTGGACTTTTATCTTGGCGGAAGCTTAACTGAAAAATGGCATTGTTCACTTGCCACCCAGCCAAAAGGGTTACCACCGAAAGCAGTACATGCCACCGGCGTCCCAAAGCCCACCACACCACAAAGCCCAGGTGAACAAGCAATAGGGGCAAGGCGAGGTAAGGAAAAAAAGTCATTGGCCACCACGAACTTGGGTTCACATGGGCAGCGGCGTAAACACCCACCGAAAGCAGGCTGGCCAGCACATTGAAGCTGAACATGAGGTTGCGCATGGCCTTTAAGAACCTTTTCATGCCTTATTGTTTGCTTGCTCTGAAAAGTTGCTCTTTTTCCTCCTTGCTGAGGCCGTCGTAGCCGTTTTGTGCAATTTTATCGAGGATGCGGTCGATGACTTCTTGCGGCACCTTGTTGCTTTGGGTGGAAGTTGCAGGCCTGTTGTCAGAAGTAGCTGGGCGCTTGTAGCTTACTTTCAGCTTGCTTTTGCTACGTGGACGCAAGCGCGTTACCAGCCAATCGGCAAAACGGTTGAACCAGGCACCTAAATCGTTGCCGGCACGCAATTGTTTGATGTAAACAAAGCCAAATAACGCACCACCGAGGTGTGCAAAGTGACCGCCGGCGTTGGTGCCAGCCAAGCCGAGCAGATCGAGCACCACCATCACCAAAGCCAAATACTTGAGGGGCACATTGCCAAACAGAAACAAGCGGATGGTGTAATCGGGTAACAAAGTGGCTGTTCCTACCACGATAGCTAATACCGAGGCCGAAGCACCAACTGCATCTGCCGTAGGAAGCGCCCTGGCAAAAAGGGGAAAGATGTTAAATGCCAGCATGTAGGTAAATGCACCCGCAAAGCCTCCCAAGAAATACAAGGCCACCAGTTTTTTATTGCCTAAGTATTCCTGGAAAATGCGGCCCATCCAAAACAGCCACAGCATGTTGAAGAGGATGTGGAAGAA
>ERZ1066127.673-NODE-673-length-16287-cov-10.782590_pt1 | contig 16287 bp, 14 predicted proteins | sample MGYA00382774_ERZ1066127 | MGnify/ENA primary metagenome ERZ1066127 (study PRJEB33369, sample SAMEA5778357) | biofilm metagenome | biome: Industrial cooling water; feature: Water cooling tower basin; material: Biofilm | place: United Arab Emirates | collected... | reverse complement strand
CTGCCTTTTCCCATAGAAACAAAAAGGAGGAATTGTTCCAATTGAATGCCGGATTGGAGTGGTCACAGCGCGGTCTGCTTTTCGACACGAAGATCGTGGACCCGTATTTTCTCGATACCGATATCCAGGCGGGCTATCGCTACTTTGCCATCAATCGCGATCTGGATGTCTATCAGAAATTCGAGACCGGATTTTCGCTCGACTTCACCTGGCAGCGCGATGAATTTGACAGCGTCCTGCTCTATCTGGCCTCATCGCATGTGGACATCAGCCGTGCGCTGGCCGCGCCATCGAGCCTTGGTTCCACCGCCTACAATCACAACCGCGCGCGGCTCACGCTCAGCCGCGATCACTTGAATAACAAGGTCAATCCCAGCGCGGGTTGGCTGGGCAAGGTTTCCGGTGAACTGGGTGCTGTCATCGGCTCCGAAAGCACGGCCTATGTTTCCGCGGAAGCGCAGTTCAACTACTACCTTCCCGTCGATGACGTACACCACGTAGGCCTGGGTCTGCGCGGCGGTTTCATCACCTCCGCCACCGGGGCCACGCTGCCCATCGACCTACGCCATTTCCTCGGCGGCCCCACCAGTGTGCGCAGCTTCCCGGTGCGTGAGCTGGGACCTCGCGATGCCAATGACCAACCCGTGGGCGGAGAGGCATGGTGGGTGGCAAATGCCGAATACGTGCATACCCTCACTGGCCCGGTCAAAGCGGTGGCCTTCATGGATGTGGGAACACTCAGCGAGAAGGCAGCGGATTTTGGCTTTTCCGAATTTGACCTGGCAGTAGGCCTGGGCCTGCGGCTGGACTTGCCCATCGGTCCTGTGCGTGTCGAATACGGTCACAACCTCACCCAAGACAACAACGAACCCAGCGGCGCGCTGTTCTTCGCCATCGGCGTGGCATTCTAAGGGACTAGAGCGCTTCGATCTCCGCCATGATACGGTCGGCGATTTTTTGGTAGCCGTCTTTGCCTTGGTAGTCCTGGCCGGAGAAATCGATGGCGGGGCCGATGGTGACGACGATGCGGGCGAACTTGATGCGGCCGGAACCGCGCGGCAGGGCATCGATGGCACCGCGGATGCGCACGGGCTGGACCTTCACGCCGGCCTTGGCGACGATGAGGCCCACGCCGGGTTGACCTTTGCCGAGGGACCCGGTTTCACTGCGTTCGCCTTCGGGGAAGACCAGCACTTTTTCACCGCGATGGAGCAGTTTCACCATGGTCTTGAGGCTGGCCATATCGGGCCTATCCTGGTCCACAGGGATCGCATTCCAGCGGGGATAGAGCCACTTGCCCATGCCGACAAACAAGGTCTTGCGGGCGAGGAAATACATCTCATCGTTGAACAAATTCCCGATCAAGGGCGGATCGAGGAAACTCTGGTGATTCGCCGCCACCAACAAGGGCCCGGTGGTGATGAGGTGCTCTTTGCCCTCAATGCGCAGCCCGAACAGCGTGCGGTAGGCCGCGCCGAAACTCATCCATCCCAACCAGTAAATCCATCGCATCATGATCGTATTATCCTTCGTTCACTTCCAAACCCTGGCTGCGCAAAATGTCCAGCGCCGCCTCTACCGCCGTTGCCACCGTGTGATCGGAGTTATCCATCACCACCGCGCCCTCCGCCACCAGCAAGGGGGCCGTGGTGCGATTGCTGTCCGCTTTGTCGCGGGCTGCCACACTATCGGTCACGCCCTCGGCGGAACGGCGCGCGGCGCGGACTTCTTCTGAGGCATCCACGTAAATTTTGTAGGGCGTATCAGGAAACACGACGGACCCGATGTCGCGACCTTCCATCACCACGCTGGTGTGTTGCAGGTAGTCGCGCTGCTTTTGCACCAGCACCTCGCGCACGCGGGGAATCGCCGCCACCACAGAAACCGCACGGTTCACCTCGGTGTCGCGCAGTTCCTCATCGAGCAGCTTGCCATCGATGGCCACGGTGGAAAAACACCCTTCGACTCCGCAATCGATGTTCATTTCCTCGAGTGCTGCGATGACCGCCGCACTGTCCGCGGGATCCAAACCGAGTTGCAGGACTTTCCACGTCACCGCACGATACATCGCTCCGGAGTTCACCATCACGAGATTCAGCTCGCGGGCCAGGCACTTGGCAATCGTGCTTTTTCCCGATGCCGCAGGGCCATCAATGGCAATCGCAAAATGTGCGTTCATCTGCATCAGTGAGAGTGGGAAAGGGTGGGAAATTCGTAGGCTGCGGCATCGCATGCCTCCGCCATGATGGCCTCAAGGTGACGGGAAAATCCGGGGTATGAGGTGTTCACGCAGGCGGTGTTCTCGATGACGGTCTCACCGCTGGCAAACAGCCCGGCGATCGCAAAGGCCATGGCGATGCGGTGATCGCCGTAGCTGTGCAGCGTGGCTCCGTGCAAGGCATGCCCGCCGGTGATTTCCATGCCGTCCTCGAACTCCTCGACCTCGCCGCCCATGCTGCGCAAATTGTTCACCACGGTGGTGATGCGGTCGGTTTCCTTGACGCGCAGTTCTTTGGCATTGCGGATGACAGTCTTGCTGCTGGCCAGGGCCGCTGCCACGGCGATGACGGGAATTTCATCGATCAAATTCGGCACCTCGGCGGGGAAAATTTCCGTGCCGGTGAGAGCCGCGCCACAAATCTCCAGATCGCCCATAGCCTCGCCATCCTGCGAGGAGGCATGGACCACGGTGATCTGCGCGCCCATGCGACGCATCACATCGATGATCGCCGTGCGTGTCGGGTTCAGGCCGACGTTGCGGATAAGCAATCGCGAACCCGACAGAGCGGATGCCGCGACGATCCAGAAGGCGGCGCTGGAAATGTCGCCGGGCACGCGGAAATCGCGCGCCTGCGGGATTTGTCCGCCGCTGAGGCTGATCGCCTGCCCCTCGCGTTGCGTTTTGACGCCGAAGGCCTCGAGCATGCGCTCGGTGTGATCGCGGGTTTCGGCGGGTTGCACCACGGTGGTCACGCCTTCGCAAAACAGCCCTGCCAGCAGCACCGCGCTTTTCACCTGAGCACTGGCGACGGGCATGTCGTAGGAAATCGGTTGCAAGGTCCGGCCATGGATGCGCAGCGGCGCGCAGCCGGGTTTTTCACCGAGGGCCTCGATGTGCGCGCCCATTTGCGACAGCGGATTGATCACCCGGCCCATGGGACGCGAGGATAACGACTCATCGCCGAACAGCTCACACTCAAACGGCTGCGCGGCGAGCAGCCCCGCCAGCAAGCGCATGCCGGTGCCCGAGTTACCGCAATCGATCGGCTTTTGCGGTGCTTGCAATTGCCCCTTGCGCCCGTGAATGCGCAGAGCCGTGGGACCGAAGCCGAGCATTTCCTCCAACACCTCGTAGGAGACCCCGGCGGATGCCATGGCCTGGAGTGTGTTCAGGCAGTCCTCGCTGGGCAGAAAATTGCGGATCACCGAATCGCCATCGGCCAATCCGGCAATGATCGCGGCGCGATGCGACATGCTTTTGTCCCCCGGCACGCTCAGTTCCGCTTGCAGGCTCTTGATGGCTTTGACGTGAAATTGGCTCATTCGCAGTGTGATGGATGGTGAAAGTGTAGTGGCTGATCGATTCCATAAACGGATGCGGAAAAAGCCGCGCACATCCAAGCGAAGCAGGCGGGAAATGCAAGCCCATTCCCCATACGAATTCGCACCATGGGCATTTTTGCCATCGCCAAACGCAGCGCCATTTGCCAAAAAACGCCATGCGCTTCTCACTCCTTGCCCTCTGTCTTCTCACCGCCCCGCTTGTTGCCGCCGATGCCTCCATGCCCCCTGCCCTCGCCGCCCGCGTGGAAAAAATGGCATCCGCCGAGCTCAAAAAAGCCTGGGAGCAATGCCCCGCCGATCAACGCCCGGGCATGGAATTCCTGCTCACCCACATGCCCGAGAAAGACGCCGCTTCGCTGAAAGCTGATTTTTTGTTAGAAAACGTCAAACTCGCCTACCAGGCCCGCAACGAAATGCCTTGGGGCAAGGACATTCCTGAGGAGATCTTTTTCAACGATGTGCTGCCCTACGCCGTGCTGGATGAGACGCGCGACAACTGGCGTGCGGACTTTTACCAGCGCTTCAAAAAAATCGCGGGCGATGCCACCACCGCCTCGCAAGCCCTGGAGCGCATCAATGCCGCCATCGCCAAGGAAGTGGGCGTGGAATACAACACCAAACGCCGCGCACCGAACCAAGGGCCCTACGAGTCGATGAAGCTGAAAATGGCATCCTGCACGGGTCTCTCGATTCTGCTCGCCGATGCACTGCGCTCCGTCGGCATCCCTTGTCGCATCGCAGGCACCGCGATGTGGACGACCAAGGAAGGCAATCACAACTGGAATGAAGTCTGGCTGCCCGAGCACAAGCGTTGGCTCTTCACCGAATACTATCCCGACAAAAAAGGCCTCGATCACGGCTGGCTCATCGCCGATGCCGCGCGCGGCATTCCCGGTTCGCTCGCCCATGGCGTCTATGCCACCTCCTGGCAGAAAACGAAGCAGCATTTTCCCATGGTGTGGAACATGCGTGATACCAGCGTGCCCGCGGTGGATGTGACCCAGCGCTACATCGAACTCGGTGCCAAAACGATGGTCAAGCCCGGCGAGTGCGAGCTGCGCATCGATGCCTTCTTCACCCAGCCAGATGGCTCGAAAAAACGTGAGGCCGTGGATATCGAAGTAAGACAGTTCGACGTAGTCGTCGCCAAGGGCAAAACACCCGCGCCCACAGCGGACATGAATGAATTTCTCAGCATCCGCGTGCCCCGCGGCATGCGCTACCAAGTGGTGATTCCTGGCGAAGACCCGAATCGCCCCCGCGCTCTGGAGTCCATCGCCCCACAAAAAAAGGATGAATTTCTGCGCATCAAGCTCGAGCTGAAATGAGCGGAAAGATCATTTCCGAAAATCCGCCACGATATCGCTCATGCCGAACCGCTTTGTTGTCTTTTCCAGCACGCATCTGCTGACCGTGGCCATGGGCTGTTTCGTACTGGGCGTGCTGTTGATTTCCGCACGTCGATCACGTGAGGTGGCGATGCCTTTGACTCGTGCCGTGCTGGCCTTTCTGTGTCTCACGGCTTACGGTTACTCGCAGTATGCGTGGTCCACCTGCTCGCATGAGCTGGACCTGGACAACATCCTGCCCTTTCATCTTTGCGACATCGCTGGGTTTCTCGCCGGTTACGCTCTGCTCAGCCGCAAACCATGGGCCCAGGAACTTACCTACTACTGGGGCTTGGCCGCGACCTTGCAAGCACTCATCACGCCTGCCATTCTCTACAACATCCCACACCTCACGTATTTCACGTTTTTTGTTCATCACTTCGCCATCGTGGGGGCGGCGTGCTTCATTCCTCTCTGCGATGGATGGCGGCCACTGACTCCGTGGTGGCGCAGTCCCCTGCGGGCATTTCTCTGCGTGAATCTCTATCTGGTTCTGGCCGGATTGCTGAATTTTTCCCTCGGCACGAATTTCGGTTTCGTCGCCCACCCTCCGGAAAACCCCAGCCTCATCGATCACCTCGGCCCCTGGCCCTTTTATCTCCTATCCTTTGAAATCATCGCCTGGATCCTATTCTGTCTCCTCACCCTGCCATGGCTGCCAAAAAATCGTGGTACTGGCGGAATCACAGGTTGAATTTTCCCGTAAAACCACCGATGCTTTGCGCGCATGGCCAACCCTGTATCACGACCCGCTGGAAAAAAAGTTCTGCTCATGGGCACCTGCCTTTGCGACGCGTTTTTTGACGACGTTGCCCAAGCCACCGTGGAAGTGCTGGAGCACTTGGGCGTGGAGGTGATTTTTCCCGACAATCAAACCTGCTGCGGACAGCCTGCGTTCAACTCCGGGGACTGGAACGCCTCACGCAAAGTGGCGCTCCACACGGCATCTGTGTTCGCTGGTGATCTCCCCGTGATCGTGCCCTCCGGTTCTTGTGCGGCCATGAATTTCCACGGCAACAAATTGCAATTCGAGGAATGCCCGGACGCCTCCATCGACTCCCTCGCGAACCGCACTTGGGAAATCATGGACTACCTCGTTCACGGCCTGGGCTTCACTCAGTGGCCCGGCAGACTCGCCCAACCGACCAAAATCGCCTTCCACCGCTCCTGCCACTCACGCGGCACCTGCTCGGGCGAATCCACCCGCACGCTGCTTTCCTCCATCGAAAATGTCACCCTTCTGCCCTTCGGTCAGAGCGAACAGTGCTGCGGTTTCGGCGGCACCTTTTCCGTGACCTTTCCCCACATTTCGGGAAAAATGGGCACGCTGAAACTTGACCACGTTCTCGCACAGGAACCGGATCTGCTGATCAGCGGCGACATGTCCTGCCTCATGCACCTTTCCGGTCTCGCCACCACCCAGGGCCGCCCCATTCCCATCAAGCACGCCATCCAGGTCCTGCGCGACGTCATCAAACACTGATCACTGCTCACGGATCACCCACCACTTTTTTATGTTCCAATCACTCGCCGACTCCCTCGACAAAACCTTCCGCAATCTCCGCGGCGTAGGAAAAATTTCCGAATCCAACATCAGCGACGCTCTTCGCGAAATCCGCCTCGCGCTGCTGGAAGCCGATGTCGAGTTCTCCGTGGCCCGCGATTTTATCAATCGCATCAAGGAAAAGGCCCAGGGAGTTGAAGTGATGAAGTCGATCAAGCCCGGTGAGCAAATCGTCAAAATCTTCCACGACGAGCTCGCCGCATTGCTCGGTGGCGACAACGCCCCGCTCGACCTCAATCCACCCGCCCGCATTCTTCTCTGCGGCCTCAACGGTGCCGGAAAAACCACCACCGCCGCCAAACTCGCCTATCGCCTGAAAAAGGAAGGCCGTCGCCCGGTGCTGGTCGCCATCGATCTCTATCGCCCTGCCGCCATCGAGCAACTCGCCACCCTCGCCCGCCAGGCCGAGGTCCCCTGCTACACTCCGACTTCCGGGGAAACCGACCTCGTCAAAGTGGCCAAGGATGCCCTCAAATGGGCCGAAACGCAGGACCACAGCGTGGTGATTTTCGACACCGCCGGACGTCAGGAGCTGGATGAAAATCTCATCGTCGAACTCAAGAAACTCCACGCTTTCCTCGCGCCCAAGGAAACCCTTCTCGTCGCTGACTCCGCTGCCGGTCAGCAGGCGGTTTCCGTCGCCACGCATTTCAACGACGCCGTCGGTCTCACCGGCATCATCCTGACCAAGCTGGATGGCGATGCCCGCGGTGGTGCCGCGCTATCTATGCGCGCCGTCACCGGCAAACCCATCAAATACATCGGCGAGGGTGAAAAAATCGATCAACTCGGGGAATTCCATCCCGTGCGCATGGCGGATCGCATTCTCGGCATGGGCGACATCGTGGGCATGGTGGAAAAAGTCGCCGACAAGATCAACGAAGCCGATGCCATGCGCAGCGCTCAACGCATGGCGGAGGGCAAATTCGACTTCACCGATTTCCTCGACCAGATGAAAATGATCCAAAACATGGGTCCGCTCGAAGGTCTGTTAGGCTTGTTGCCCGGCTTCAGCAAAATCAAAAAACAACTGCCGTCAAACGCCTTTGACACCAAGAAAATGAAACGGACCGAGGCCATCGTGCTGAGCATGACGCCAGATGAACGCCGTCGCCCTGAAATCATTCGCGGCACCCGGCGCAAGCGCATTGCCAACGGCTCGGGGACCAATTTGCAAGAAGTCAATGCTCTGTTGAAGCAATTCGGCCAAATGCGCGAAATGATGCGTTCGCCGCACAAAATGAAGAACATGATGAAAGCCATGTCAGGGGGCGCGGAAAGCATGGGCGACCTTGGCAATATCATGCGCGGTTTCGGTAAAAAGTAAGCAACCGCTTCGCCGTCATGATTCTTCCCTGAGGGATCATGACCACTGCGTCTCTGTCGCGGGTAAGATAGACACAAAAAAGCCGCTCGAATCACCGAGCGGCTTTTATTGAGAGTAAGTCTAAAGTGAATTATGCGCGGCGGCGGCGGAGAGCCAGAGCGAGCACACCCACAGCACCGAGCATGGTGGTGGAAGGCTCAGGCACAGCGGAGAAATTCACATCGCGCAGACCGGCACCATTGCCACCGGCGCCCATGGTAAGCCGGACAGTGGAGGCATTGATGCTGGTAATGGACAGGCCATCGCCATTGGACAGATCAGTGAAACCAAAGGAAACATCGTCGATATCAAAAGGAGCATAGGCACCTGCAAAATTCACAAACAGAGTCTGAGTAGGCAAAATGGCCAGCGAAACAGCGCCAGGAGGAGGGAAAACGGTATTCACATGCAACACGTCAGCTCCGATTGTGCTAAACACTACGTCACCATAACCGGGAACGAAGATTGTCAGTGGAGAACCAGCGGAAATGTTCGTGCCATTGTAGGCGGTGAAATCCAAGGAGAATGCGCTGGCGTTGAAGCTCAGAGCAGCGAGGGCGGCGAGGATCAGTTTTTTCATAAGAAATGTGGTTGACGGACGAAGAATACAAAGTCGGGCACACATGTCAAAACATTTTTGTTAATATTGTAATTTTTTTTTGTTAAGAAAACCAAAGTATTGATACACAAGGAAAAAACCTCATCTAATGCTTGCAATTGGGCATTTGTCGTCTTAGGTAGCCCCGCCATGAAAAGTTACAAAATGCTCACATTGGTGGCTGCGGCAACTGCCTTGCTGCTGAGTTCTTGCGCCTCCAGTGGTGATGCCCATGCCTCTTCTCACATGTCCTTGGATCAATGGAATGTCAGTACCGTGCAACATGGCAAGGCATCGTGGTACTCTGTCAAAACCAATCGCGGCACCCGCACCGCCAGCGGAGAGCGCCTTTCCAACGCCGCAGCCACCGCCGCTCATAAAACTCTCCCCTTGGGCACCAAAGTGCGAGTGACGAACATGACCAATGGCAAATCGGAAATCGTGCGCATCACGGATCGCGGTCCCTACACCCGCGGTCGCATCATCGATGTCACCGTGGGGTGCGCCGAGCGCCTTGGTTTTTATTCACGAGGTGTTGTGCCGGTGAAAGTGGAGGTTCTCCAACCAAAGCACTGATCTCACGTGATCACGCGCCGCGTGGCGGAACTGCCACCCCGATGGCATCCGCTGTGGCGCGCATGATTTCCGTTTCCTCATTGCAGATGGTACCGTCCAAAAGCGTGACCCAGCGGCACAAATCCAAGATCTGTTCTTTCAGCTCGGTTGCTGTCTGCTCCAGCAGGGTGAGTGATTCCTGCAGCTTGCGGAAATCGGCGGTGGCCTCCGGCAAATGGCGCCCGAAGCGCCGCCAGAACTCTTCCGCACAGCGTGACCATGCCGCAGCCTGCATGGAGGGCTGGCACAAGCAAGCCAGTAGAACCGCCACCGCGTGCTCCACTTGCGCCATGTCGTGCCAGCGCACGGGCACCACGTCCGCGCGATCAAAGACCCCGAGCAAGTGACGGTCTATCGCATGGTGTAGCATCCATTCAAAAATGCTGACCTGCCCATCGCCCATGGTCCAGGCTTGCAAGTCCTCCCGAAACTGACGGTATTCTTCCTGTGTCATCTGCCGTAACAGCGGTATCGCCAAATCCATCCACGCGATTTTCTGTGCGGAGTTCATGCCCCGCGTGAGGATCCACCAGCGATCAAAGGCCGCCTGTTCTTCCTCACTAAGCACCGTGACAGGTTTCGCCACCAACGCACGACCACTGCCCGCGACTAAGGAAAACATCACCGCCTTGGCCTCTGCTACCGTGCGGATCGAGCCACGCGACGCCATGTTTTTTCGCACAAGCGCCGCGTCCGACAAATCCATGGCGGAAAATGGCGTAACGAGCGCGGCGGCATCGACCGGAGCCGAAGGCTTTCGCATGTTCACCTCCCCCTCACCGTCGCCCTTGCGCAAGTCTCCATCCCAGGAAGGATCAATGGCATGGATTCGTTTCACCAACGGCGGATGCGTGGCGAGTAGTCCTGGAAAAAGATACCCCACCGGCCCGTGAAAGAACAAATGCGCGGCCTCCGACGCATGCGGTGACAGCACCCGCTGTTGTGGCAGGCGGGCGATTATCTTCAACGCGCCGGCGATCCCGTAAGGATCGCGCGTGAACTGCACCGCCGCGGCATCCGCCAGATATTCGCGCTGACGCGACACCGCCGCTTGAATGATGCGCGCGAAAAACACCCCCATCGAGCCCACCGACCATAACACCACACCGGACACGATGATCAACAGATAACCATTGCCGCTTTTGCTATCGCCGGAGCTGCGCCCGCGCACATGGCGAAGTGTGGACAGAATCGCCCGGCCAGCCATGGCGATCATCAACAGGCCGAAGATCCAGCCGATCAGACGCATGTTCAAGCGCATGTCGCCATTCAAAATGTGGCTGAACTCATGGGCCACCACGCCCTGCAGCTCGGAGCGGGTCAATTTGTTCAAACACCCGTGGCTCACGCCTATCACCGCATTCGCGGGCTCGGTGCCGGCGGCAAAGGCGTTGATGGAGGACTCCTCATCCATGATCCACACCTCCGGCACCGGCACTCCGGAGGCGATGGCCATTTCCTCGACCACGTTCAGCAATTGCCGTTCAGAAAAATCCTTCGTGATTGGCATCACCCGCCTGGCACCTAGATCCCTGGCGATCACGCCTCCGCCCTGAGTGAGCTGCATCAACTTGAACGCGCTCCCGGCGGGAATTGCCAAGCCACTGATCACCGCCGTCCACAGGGATATCTCATGCCCCATCCACGGCAAATCATCCACGCCGCGCAAGATCCCATTCCATCGAACCAGAAAGCCCGTGATCACGTAGAGACTCGCCACTGTGCCCGCCGTGGCCAGAGCAAACCACAGCACCAACCACTTGGTGCGCCTGCGAGCCTGCTCCTGTGCGGTGAAAAAATTCATCCGTTACTGGCGATCGCGCCTCTTAGAAAGAAACTTTCACCGCCTCGCGCTCCTGCTCATGGGTGATCTCAAAGAGAGAAGCCGCGGCAAAGGAGAAAATCCCCGCGATCAGATTCGTCGGAAAAACCTCACGCTTGTTGTTATAGCTTGTCACCGCGTCATTGTACGCCTGGCGGGCGAAGGAGACTTTGTTCTCGGTGCTGGTCAACTCCTCGCTGAGTTGCATCATGTTGGCGTTCGCCTTCAAGTCAGGATAGGCCTCGGCCACCGCAAACAAACGCCCGATCACCCCGCCCAGTTGACCCTCCGCCTGTGCCAGTTTTCCGACGGCATCGGCATCACTCGGATTCATTGCCGCAGCCGTGCGGGCGGATTCCGCATGATTGCGCGCTGCGATCACCGCTTCCAGGGTCTCGCGCTCATGGGCCATGTAGCCCTTGGCCGTCTCGACCAAGTTCGGGATCAAATCATGCCGACGCTTCAATTGCACATCGATCTGCGCGAAGGCGTTGCGAAACAAGTTCCGCGCCACTACCAGACCGTTATACGAACCCACGACCCACATGAACAGAACCGCCACAAGGCCCAACACTACCACCAATCCTATCATTCCTGCCTGCATCGAATTATTACGTTATTAGTTGTTGCCGCATATTACTCCACCCCCCTTCCCCTTGACGATGCTAAAAAACACAAAATTTTCCACCCCCTCCCGCCCACAAATCCTCATGTTCCTCAAACCCAGCCACACCACTTTGCAGATTTCACCAAAATATCCGCATTTTTGATGAAAAACATGGAGAAATCATCGCTACTTACCGAAAAAACTACAGTTTTTGATTGCCATGAACGAAGAGATGGTGCAATTTGTGGTTCGCAACCTCAATTTTCAACCATCATGGCAAATCAAGAACAAATGGACGGCGCACAGGCGCTCATCAAAACTCTCGATGAATTAGGCATCGAGTATGTCTTTGGCTACTCCGGCGGTGCCGCGCTTCCTATCTTCGACGCACTGGAAACTGTCAAGACCAACATGAAGTTTGTGCTGGTACGTCACGAGCAAGGTGCCGTTCACATGGCCGATGGCTACGCCCGCGCCACCGGCAAACCAGCCTGCGTGCTGGTCACCTCCGGCCCCGGTGCCGGCAATACCGTCACGGGTCTGATGACGGCTCAGATGGACTCCGTGCCCATGATCGTGCTCTGCGGCCAACAGGTGACCTGGATGCTCGGCAAGGATGCCTTCCAGGAGGCTGACATTTTCGGCATCACCATGCCGGTGGTGAAACACAACTTCCTGGTGAAAAACACCAACGATCTGCCCAAGGTAGCCCGTGAGGCCTATTACATTGCCACCACCGGTCGCCCCGGTCCGGTGCTGATCGATGTGCCGAAGGATGTGTCCCAATCGCCGTTCAGCGGCGACATGGAACCCGAGATCGACCTGCCCGGCTATCATCCGGAGGAGGCTTACAACATTTGCCCCAAGGCCATCGACGAAGCGGTGCAAATCATCGCCCACGCCAAGCGCCCCGTCATTCTGGCCGGCCAAGGTGCCATGATTTCCCGCGCAGGAGAAGAGTTGCTGAAATTTGCCGAGACGCTCAATTGCCCGGTCACCAGCACCCTGCTCGGCAAGGGCATTTTCCCGGAAACCCATCGCCTCTCGCTCGGCATGATCGGCATGCACGGCACCGCCTACGCCAACAAAGCGATTTGCGAGGCGGACCTGATTTTCAACGTCGGCTCGCGCTTCGATGACCGCATCATCGGCAAACCCCACATGTTCGGCCGCAATGCGAAAATCATCCACATCGATATCGACAACGCCGAGATGAACAAGATGATCCGCCCCGACGTGCAAATCGTGGGCGATGCCAAGCACGCGCTGCAAGAGCTGAACAAACGCGTGTCGAAGCTCGACACCGTCGAGTGGAACGCCCACCTCGATGGCTACAAGAAGAAATACCCGCTCTCTTACAAGAAACAAGGAGGCCTGCGCATGCAGCAGGTGATCCAGGAGCTTTACAAGCAAACCAAGGGCAAGGCCATCGTTTCCACCGATGTGGGCCAACACCAAATGTGGGCGGCACAGTTTTTCCTCAATGATCGCCCCTACGAATGGCTGTCCTCCGGCGGTGCGGGCACCATGGGCTTCGGCTTCCCGGCGGCGATTGGTGCGCAGTTCGCCTGCCCCGATAAGACTGTCATCTCCATTTCCGGCGACGGCGGTTTCCAAATGACCTTGTTTGAGCTGGCCACAGCGGCCATTCACAAGCTTCCGCTCAAGATTGTGGTGCTGAACAACCACTACCTCGGCATGGTGCGCCAGTGGCAGGAGCTGTTCTTCGATGATCGCCTCAGCGGTGTGGATCTCGTCGGCAACCCGGATTTCTGCAAACTCGCCGCCGCCTACGGCATCCCCAGCGTGAACATCAAGCGCCCTGCCGATGTGACACGCATGATCAAAAAAGCCCTCGCCTACAACGATGGTCCCATTCTGATCCATGCCGAGTGTATCAAAGCCGACAACGTATTCCCGATGATCCCGGCCGGTGCCGCGCTGGAGGACATGCTGATCGAGCCACCCAAGCACAAGATGGCCAAACCCACCGGTTCCACGTGATCCCCGGCTACCGAACATTCGCTCCACCTATCTTCTGATCGCCTCACTATTTTTCGCTATGCAAACCATCGTTACTACCGATACCCCCGTCGCCCCCTCACTCCATCAAGCGGTGCACACCCTTTCGGTTCTCGTGAACAACCGTCCCGGCGTGCTGATGCGCATCTGCCAGGTCTTTGCCCGCCGTGGCTTCAACATCGACAGTCTCGTCGTATCCCAGGGCCGTGACGCGCGATTTTCCCGCATGACCATCGGCATCGTCGGTGATCCCAGCGGCCTCGAACAAATCATCAAGCAGGTGCACAAGCTCATCGATGTCATCCATTGCTTCGAACACACCAGCGATGACTCCGTGGTGCGCGAGCTGCTCATGATCAAGATCGCCTGCTCTCCCTCTGATCGCTCCCAAGTGTTACAAATCTGCGAGCATTTCAATGGCAAAACCATTGATCTGACGCCTACCAGCATCATCATTATGATCACCGGGGAAAGTGCCAAGGCCGATGCCGCCATCACCATGTTCTCGCAGTTCGATATCATCGAGACCGTGCGCACGGGCAAAGTCGTGATGGCTCGTGGTGAACAACCCACCTGAGCACTTCTCTCTCATCCTCATCTCCCCCTGCGCCCTACATGGAATCTTGGAAAAGCGAACTGCCATTTTATGTCATCGGTCACCGCAATCCCGACACGGATGCCATCTGCTCGGCCATCGGCCACGCGGCATTGCTGCGCTTGACCGGAGAGCCCACGGCCACCGCTGCGCGCTGCGGTGAACTGACCCTGCGCACCGCGTGGGTCTTGCAAGAAGCCGGTGTGGAACCACCAGTGCTCATCGATGACGTGCGCACCAGTGCCGGCATGATGTGCCGTCGTGCGGTCGTCAAGGTTTCGCCCAACGACACCTTCCTCACCGCCTATCAAAACATGCTGGAAGCAGGCGTTCGCGCCGTGCCTGTCGTGGATGATCAAAACCACGTGATGGGCATTTTGCGCTACCTCGATTTGTTAGAGCTACTGGTTCCGGCGGAAACCGAAGGTCTGGCGGTGCGCACGGTGCAGGTCGCGTTGAAAAACATGGCGGCCACCTTGCACGCGGAGAAACTCGGTGCACCATGTCCGAATTGCGAAGACGAGGAAAATCTCATCATCCTGGTGGGTGCCTCCTCGCAAGACACCGTGGAAAAACGTCTGCAAAAAGCCAAAGCCGATGGCACCATCAGCCAGTATCTCGTGATCTGCGGCGACCGCCCCTATGTCCACAAAATGGCCATCGAAGCCGGAGCACGGGCGCTTCTCATCACCGGCGGCTATCGCATCGACCCTGCTCTGGAAGCTCTCGCCCAGGAGAAAAACATCTGCGTTCTCATGGCGAAACAGGACACCGCCTCCTGCACCACACTGATCCGTTGCTCGCGCACGGTGCGCCACGTGTTGGATGCCGGATTCATCACTGTTTCCGAAAACGAACCGGTCACGCTCCTGAAAAAGCGCCTCACCACCACCGCGCAGGAACTTTTCCCCGTCATTTCCGAGGATGACCAGCAGCTTTTGGGCGTCGTATCGAAGTCCGACCTCATCGATCCCCCTCGCCTGCGCCTCGCCCTGGTGGATCACAACGAATACGCCCAAGCCGTGCGTGGTGTGGAGGAGGCGGAAATTGTCGAAGTGATCGACCACCACCGCCTGGCGGGTAATCTCGTCTCACGCGAACCAATCCGCTATCTCAACGAGCCCGTGGGCTCCACGTCCACCCTGGTGGCGCGGAAATTCGCCCATCGCGACCTCACCCCCGAGCCAGGCGTATCGCTGTGCTTGCTGGCAGGCATCGTGTCGGACACCCTCAATCTCACCTCCCCTACCACCACCGATCTGGATCGCGATATGCTGACATGGCTGGCGGGGATCGCCGGTGTGGATGCCGCGGATTTCACGCGCAAATTTTTCGCCATCGGCTCGCTGCTGGCCAACGGTTCGGTGGATGAAATTGTCAACGCCGACCGCAAAGAATTTGCCGATGACGGTCTGAAAATTTCCATCGCTCAAGTAGAAGAACTTGGCATGGAAGCCCTGGTGGATCGTGAGGCCGAATTGGTCGAACATCTTGGCCTTCTTGTGGAAAAAGAACGCCTTGATCTGATCTGCCTGGTCATCACCGATGTGACCGAGCACTTCAGTCACATCCTTGCTGTGGGCAATCCCGCTCTGTTAGATTCGCTGCCCTATCAGCGCCTGAGCGGGCATTCCTTCTCGGCACCGGGAGTTGTCAGTCGCAAAAAGCAGATTTTCCCTGCCGTCTGCCAAGCCATCCGCGTGGCACGCCGCTGAGCGAATGATGCCATTGTCACTGCTGTAAGCCAGCCGTGACCTGATCCAACCCGCCGAAAAAGATTGTCGCCGAGCGCCCCCCGGCACTCGGCGACTGTTTTCCCATGAAACCAAAAACACTTTCCGTTAGGATCGTGCTTTTGGAGAATGTTGGCAATGTCATTGCCTATTTAAGTAACGCCACCGTCCAACAAATTTGTCAGAACTCGGGAAAATATTTTGAAAATGATTTGTCATGCAAATCGTGAACCTCAGACACCGAATGACCGGGCGCGGATTGCTTGGCCGCGTATGACACCATGGCAGCAACGGCGGGCATTTCAGCATGTTTGGTCAAGACCCCAAGTCGTTCCTTCGGGTCAGGAAACATTCTGGCCGCATCAAGGCTTGGATGGCTCTTGTGCTTGTGGCGCGGTATCTTGGGCGGGAAC
>ERZ1066127.667-NODE-667-length-16377-cov-8.816138_pt1 | contig 16377 bp, 18 predicted proteins | sample MGYA00382774_ERZ1066127 | MGnify/ENA primary metagenome ERZ1066127 (study PRJEB33369, sample SAMEA5778357) | biofilm metagenome | biome: Industrial cooling water; feature: Water cooling tower basin; material: Biofilm | place: United Arab Emirates | collected... | reverse complement strand
CCCAATGACGCAAAGAAAATTGCTGGCTACGTACCCCGGCAACGCATGTTTCTTCTAAAGGTTGATCTTCTTGAGCTTGAAAGATAGCCGCAAGTTCAAAAAAGGCACTGTTTGTTTGGCTTTTACTTTGATTGGTGGCAATAGACCTTAGAAGGCCAGGTAACATGCTAGGCCTAAGGACCGCCATTTCTTGACTTAAAGGCACCGCTAAAGCAACCCCTTGACCAAACAGGGCAGCACTTTGGCTGTCAATGAAAGACCACGTATAAACTTCATCCAATCCCCGCTGACATACACGTCGCCGAATTAAAGTTGACGTGTTAGCAGGGTGACTTAATAGTTTAAGGGGAAGGGAAAGTGCAGGTATATGATCATACCCTTTTAACCGTAAAATCTCCTCAATAACATCAACGTCTAGTTTTAAGTCATGGCGCCAGCTGGGTGGTGATACTGTTAAAAGGGAGTCGGATTGGCTTATAACTTGTAACCCCAATTTTTTTAGAAAGGGGATAGTATCTTGTAAAAGAAGGGTGGGATCACCACTTATCGTCGTTAATTTAGTTTGGCTTAAGGTAATAGAAAGAGCGTTAGTTTGTACCTTGCCCACTTCTATGACAGAGCTGGCCTTTCCTCCACAGTAGTGGACGATTAAATCGGTAGCATAGTTTAAACTGTCTAACACGGCCTGGGGGTCAACCCCACGTTCGAAACGGGTGCGCGAGTCACTGTGTAGATTCAATGCCTGACCTGTCTTAGCAATCGAAACGGAATCAAAGTAAGCGGATTCCAAAAAAACGCGCGTTGTGCTTGAATCACAAGCCGAGTTGTGGCCCCCCATAATCCCTGCTAGGGATAAAACACCCGTATCATCACGTACGGTCGTCATGCCGCTTGCTAATGTATAGGTTTCTTGGTTCAAAGCAGTGAACTTTTCCCCTGCAGAAGCAGGGCTGACTGTTAAGGACCCTTGAATCTTATCAGCATCAAATGCATGAAGGGGCTGACCACGATCTAGACAAACGTAATTGGTAATATCCACAACGGCTGAGATAGTCCGTTGACCTATAGCTTGTAACCGCTTTTTTAACCATGCAGGGCTTTCATTATTTTTTATTCCTGTAACCGTGCGTCCTGCAAAGTAAGTGCAGGCAGGGTCTAAAACAGTAAGAGGTACAGGACAATCGTGTTCAAAAGAAAGGCTTGGTAAAGGGGTAGTTTTTAGTTTGCCTACTCCTAGGGCTGCTAAGTCGCGTGCTAAGCCCCGTACGGAAAAACAGTCACTGCGATTGGGGGTGATGCTGACATCAATCACGCTATCATCAAGACCCAGAGCAGCCGCCAATTCTGATCCAGCTGGCAAGTCTGTATGTAATTCTAAGATGCCCTGGCTAGGTTGGCTAAGTAGCAATTCTTCTGCTGAACAAAGCATTCCCTGACTGCTAATGCCACGGATAACACTGGCTTTTAAAGCGGTTCCTGTCGCTGGAATAATGGTACCAACGCGCGCCAAAGAAACTTTTATATCAGCTTTGACATTAGGGGCACCACAAACAACCTGTAATAAAGGGCCAGACCCATCTTTAACTTGGCAGATGGTCAAGCGATCTGCATTCGGATGAGGTTCGGTTTTTACAACCTCCGCCACGACAAAGCCACGCAGACGATCGGATGGGGTTTCAACACTTTCAACTTCTATACCCAACTGAATCAAGGCTTCGACGATTTCTGACAAAGTGGCAGTCGTTTCCAGATGGTCAGCTAACCAATTTAAGGTAAATTTCATAAAACCACCCTTACTTAAACATAGCGTCGGCCATAGTAATCTAACCAACGTTGATCTGAAGTATATAAGGGACGGATATCATCCAAGCCATATTTCAACATGACCAGCCGTTCTAATCCCATGCCAAAGGCAAAGCCTTGGGTCGTTTCTGGGTCAATCCCACAGTTCCTTAGTACCTGGGGATGCACCATGCCTGCTCCTAAGATTTCTAACCAGCGTTGGTCAGAAGTGCCCTGAGGATGGCGAATATCGACTTCTAAGGAAGGTTCGGTAAAGGGGAAAAAACTGGGCCGAAATCTGACAGGTAGAGTATCCATCTGGAAGAAATCACGGCAAAAGTCAATCAAACACCCTTTTAAATGCCCCATATGAATACCTGACTCCAAGACTAAACCTTCTAGTTGATGAAACATAGGGGTATGCGTTGCATCTAAATGATCACTCCGATAAACACGTCCCATACTTATAAGGCGCAAAGGGGGTTTTTGTTGTGCTAGGCTGCGAATTTGTACCGTCGATGTATGGGTGCGCAAGAGGAGCTGCGGCCAATTTTTTAAATAAAAAGTATCATGGTTTTGACGAGCAGGATGATGGGCAGGAATATTTAAAGCATCGAAATTGTGATACTCATCTTCAATTTCCCTTCCTTCTACTACTTGAAACCCTATTTGCTGGAAATGACTGAGGATTTGTTCTTTAACTTGGGTCAAAAGATGGATTTTACCTATCTTAGCAGGGCGTGCTGGTAAGGTAACATCAACTTCTTCTTTTGCTAGGCGTTGGTGGAGAGTTTTAGATTCTAAAATCTGCTTTTGAGTGTGAAAGGATTCAAGCAAGCGATCTTTTGCTTGATTCAACACGGCGCCTTGTTGACGGCGTTGGTCAGGGTCTAACTGTCCTAATGCTTTTAGACGCTGGGTTATAAAACCATTTTTTCCTAAGATTTCAATACGCAGCTCTTCCAGCTGCTCTAAACTTTCGCAGCTTTGAATTTTGTGCTGATAAGGTTCAAGAAGGGTTGATAACGAATCGATTTCTATCATAACAGACCCCACCATTCTACAGCTAAGCTGCAGAATGGTTCAGGAAATAGAGGTTAAGCCGCAAGGGCTTGTTTGGCTTTTTCGACAAGACTTTTGAAAGAAGCTGGCTCATTCATAGCAAGTTCGGCCATGGCTTTGCGATCAATAACGATGCCTGCTTTGGTTAAACCATTCATGAATACTGAATAGGTTAATCCTAATTCACGGGTAGCGGCATTGATACGCTGAATCCAAAGCCCACGAAATTCACGCTTTTTGTTGCGTCGATCGCGATAAGCATACTGCAATGCCTTTTCAACTTTTTGCACGGCAATACGGAAACAATTTTTTGAACGACCGCGGTAACCTTTGGCCATTTTAAGGATTTTTTTATGACGGGCGTGGGAAGTAACCCCGCGTTTAACACGTGACATGGATAACAGCCTTTTTTAGACGTGGAGGAAATAGGTTTTAACTTTTTTAGCGTCGCTGGGATGCATGATGCTCATACCGCGGGCATCACGCAGCATCTTATTACTACGTTTGCGCATACCGTGGCGCTTGCCTGCCTGACCCATTTTGACTTTTCCTGTGCCGGTTAAACGAAACCGTTTTTTTGCACTGCTTTTTGTTTTTAGCTTGGGCATTTTTATATCTTTCTCAAAAATAATCACACTTTAAAATCTGCAGATAGGCATGCCCGGGGTTGGTTTATGTTTCCCTTTGCCCCTTTGCTCACGCTGCAAGACACAGTATTTATAGGATAGCATACAGCTGAAGTCAACATCTGTAGAACTTTAATCGGTGAAAACGGTGTTTAAGGAAGATTGTTTTTGTCTCTTTTTTCTAAAATGCCATCTTTATAATTCAAGCTGATATTCTTACTTGAGTGAATAAGATAAAAAAAGGCCCCTATTACAATAGCTAAAAAGAATAAAACAGCTCTAAAATTTTCCTTAATAATATAGAACCAAGATTTTTCGTAATGTTCTCTTGCTTTGACCAACTCGTTTTTGACTTCTTCCAGCCTTACAAGGGCGGCTTGTATATCTGATAATGCCTTTGCATAATCTGACTTCCAGTCGCTTAATAAGGTGGCAGTCTCCTTTGCGTTAAGATCACCTGAATGATTATGGTTTTGCATGGACAAGTAAGTCTGGGAATTGGTGTTTTAGTTTTTTACGGAAGTGGCGCATGCCCTTTATTTCTTTAATCACTTCTGCTCTTATGAGAGTCATAGAGTCTGTAGGAAGAGAATAGGTTTCCGCTTCTTTTATATTTTCGATTTTATGTCCTGAATAGTAATAAACTATAGAAGGAGGATTATTGAGAGTATGAAGAGTCATGATCTATATCCTGTAAAAGTTTGGTTAACACATTGTTTAAGGACTGAGCGTGTTCAAGATCAATCACTATTCTTTCAATAATAGCGCCATTTTCAGCTGGTTCTTTACCCTCATTATAAGCCATAGTAAAAACCAGATTTTTGTTGTTTAAAAGCGCTATATTAATACTTGTGCAAAATTTTGGCACCATTCTATCTATAGTACCATAAGTATTGAAAGTTGTTGGTTTTTCTTGTTGCATCTTTCTCTCATATAATAAACTTTTTTAGAGTTCATACTTAAAACTTTGTCCTTAATTATGGCAATAAATATCCCCTCATAACAACAAGAAATAAAAATTGCTATTTTTTACTCTTCCTTAGGGGTAAGAGGGAAATCTTCCAAGAAATCATTATTATCATAAAAAGGAGGGGTTAAAGTTGGCGCCACGGTAGGCAAAGCAACTTTATTAAATCCTTTGTAAACTTCTAAAGCTTGGGGATGGCTTGTTGTTAAATAAAGATGATCTTGTAAATCAATTTGATGAATGTCTCCTACGGCTAACAAACGGTTAGTTATAACCTTTTGGCCAGAATCGGTCAGACGTATCCAGGTAGGTTCTAAGGCAAAAAAGGTAAGTTTTAGCGGGTTTAGAATATTTAGACTATAAAAATCAACAGCAGAGGATGATAGCTTGCCATCCTCTATGCCAGTAGTGTTAGAGAAAGAGGTCTTAGAGGAGCGAGAACTGTCTTGGCGAGTATAAGAATAGACAATCACTGTTAAACTCAGTAAAACCGCAAGTGCCATAATCCAAGAAGGGAAGTAATTTGTAGGTTTGTTTAAATTAAAAGGTTGATTAACGGCACTGTCTTTTAAGGGCAAAGGATTTATTGTCTTTAAAAAATGTTGCACTATTTCGGGGTCAATTTTTAAAAATTGGCTATAACTGCGAATAAAGCCAATTGTATAGACGCTGCCAGGCAATTGATTAAGTTTTTCAGCCTCTATCGATTCAATGAAGTATTTTCTGATTTTAAGGTGTTCACAAACCTGTTCAATACTTAGGTTTCTGCGTTCTCGCGCTTGCTTAAGTAAAAGACCAAACGGCACTGCTGAGGGGGCTTGATCATCTTGTTCACTAAAGCTACTACAAGGTATTTTGGGTTGTGGTAGCATAGATAAACCTGCCTTAAAAATTTATTTTCGACATTACACCAGACCCTATCCACTTTTGGCAAGAAATAAATTTGCACATTATAAATAATATTGTGTTAATCTTTTTTCATATTTTACGAAAAATAGGGAATTTTTCTATGTCAAGATTGGCAGTCGTTACTGGAGGGACCAGGGGGATTGGGGCGGCTATCTCGGTTGCATTAAAAGCAAAGGGATATCAAGTGGTGGCGAACTATCATAAAAATAACGATGCTGCGCAGGCTTTTGCAGCCCAGCATAATGTTCATGTTCAAGGTTGGGATGTAAGTGATGCTGCTGGTTGCCAAGCGAATTTGCAAGCTATCCAAAGTAAGTATGGGGCGGTTGAAATCCTGGTCCATAATGCGGGTATTACCCGTGATAGTTTTTTGCATAAAATGACCCCCGATATGTGGCACCAGGTCATTCAAACCAACCTTAATTCTTGCTTTTATATGGTGCAGCCTGTGATTGAGTCCATGCGCCAAAATGGTTTTGGGCGGATTGTACTTGTTTCTTCAGTCAATGCTTTGAAAGGCCAAATGGGACAAACAAATTACTGTGCAGCTAAAGCGGGAATCATTGGCTTTGCCAAGGCGTTAGCTTTAGAATCTGCCAGTAAAGATATTACCGTCAATGTCATTGCCCCTGGATATATTAATACAGAAATGGTGCAAGCGATCGCGCAGCCTATTTTAGATAAAATTGTCAGTCAGATACCTAAGTCACGGTTAGGGACAGCCCAAGAAATAGCCCATGGTGTAAGCTTTTTGGTGAGTGATGAGGCAGCCTATATAACTGGTGAGACTTTAAATATGAATGGTGGTCTTTATCTTCGTTAAGCTTTCTTTTGTGAAAGAAATGATAGACTGTGTTTCTTTGAAAGGGGGGGTAAAGCATCAAGAGGGGGTCCTAAAGGCGCTTTACTTCTGTTATTAAAGGGTCAAAACTAAGAAAGTTTTATGGCTTATCTTCTAGTCGCTTGAAAATTTCACTTTTCCCTTCAAACATTAAATTAATTGCCGATAAAACCGCATGTGTGCCTTGTACCGCAAATTCGATGTATCCTTGATCATAGTCTGAATAAGCGGGGGATAAATGATAGCCTTTAAATTCAAATTCATCCCCATTCCAATGATTGAGGGGAATGCGTTGTTGGCGGTAAATTAAAACAAGGTTATCTTTATCTTGTTGGATTGCAAAACGGCCATATAAACTATTTTCATAAACCCCCACATACACTTTTAAAGGGTGGGGGTTGCGGGGATTTTGCAGACGAAAAGCGTTTTTTTGCTGTTTATTTTTGGCCCGGATAAGCGCCATTTTTGCTAAATTTTCTTGGCTCCAATCATGCGGGGGAAGATTTAAATATAAATCTAGGAATTTATTGCGTAAAGCTTCAGGTATCATACTAACGCGCATGGCCCCAAAATTAGATAAGATGGCAATCCCTAATTTTTGTTCCGGTATGATCGTCATCAAAGTACGGACACCCGCAACCCCCCCCATATGACTTAAAACACTAACTTTCTTTGTGCCCTCTCCATAGTCATGTAAAAACCAACCTATTCCATAAGATACATGTTGAATGCGGCTGGCAGGAAACTGGATATCATCCGGCCGTAAGTTCGTTGCTTGTATATAAGGGGTGCGCATTTGTTGGATTTGGGCAGCTGAAATTAATTTCTTGTCATTCCCTTGGCCTGCATTCAATTGAAACACTATCCAGCGACCCAAATCATGCAGAGAAGTATGAATTCCTGTGCTTCCTTTAAACGTATACATCATAGGGGGGACAGGAAAGGAGGTCGTTTTGCCGCCAATTACGGTGTGAGGCAAGGCAACGTTTTCTTTGTCAGTTTTTTTGAATAATTTTTTAATAAACGATAGTATCCCTTTTTCAGGGGCAGGAAGAGGGCCAACCCGTGTGTCGTTTAAGTCAAGGGGCTTGAACAGACGATCGTGGAACAAGGTGGTAATCGATTGACCCGTTACTTTTTCTACCAGCTCGCTGGCAATACCATACAGGTGATTTTGATAGGCATATTCTTGTCGAAAGCCTTTTACGAAAGGCAGTTGTGCAAGCCCTTGTTGAATTTCTTGGGCGCTAAAATTAAGGTTCCATAAGGTGTCGCCTGCAAAGGGTTTCAGCCCGCTGCGATGGGTTAATAAATCACGGACTGTAAATTGGGCGGCAATCTGCGCCTCACTAAGTTGAAAATTTGGTAGATACTGTCTAACAGGGGCGTCCCAGTTTAAAATTCCTTCATCAACCAATTGGGCCATCAAGGTGGCAAGAAAGTTTTTACTAAGAGAGGCAAGAGGGAAAATCGTATGTTCGTTAATGGGTTGGGGATGATGGACATCGGTAACCCCAAACCCCTTTTCATACACAACGGCCCCATCCTTAACAATAATGACGGCCACGCCTGAGGCTTGCCAGTCTGACAAAGTTTTTTGAATGTAAGCTTCAAAAGAAGGTAAAAGGGGGGAAACAGCGGCTGTGCCAACTGCCTGAAAACTAAACCACAGGCTTAGGCAAATAAATAGCAAACGCATGGATACCAAAAATTAACAAAATATTAGTGTTTCTAAGATTATATATAAAAATAAGCTAAATACAATTGTTGTTAGAGTATAGCCATTTGACTCTACCTTAGGAGACCAAAATGCCCTCACTAAAAGGGACGATTTTAATTTGTATTACTTTTTTAATGACAGTGGGTGGGGTGCTAACCTATGTTAGCCAACAAGATCGTTATTCAATTTACCCCCACGACAAGGGGCTATTTGTGTTTGATCGTAAAACAGCCACGTTAAATTTCTGTGACAATGAGACGTGCCAGATGGTTAAAGCAATGGTGCCAATCCAAGAGCCGGAAACCACTCTTATTACGATGCCACCCCAAAGTGCGATTGTTAATGGGTCTGTATCTTTGCAGTCACCCGTCATGGCGATAACACCCCAAGGAGGGGTCCAGCCTAGAGCCGTGGCAGTCCCTTTGCAACAAAGAACTCGCCCCCCTTTATCACCTGACCCCGCTGCAAGTGAGGGGCAAAAGTTGAATTATAGGCCGATGAACCAGGCAAGTTATGATAACCATACGCCCGGTAATGAGGGTGGCACCCCATCAAGATCCTCTTCTTATGGGGATTTCCCTCACGAATGAGAATTGAAAAAAGTGATAACTTCCTGCCATAAAAGCTTCGCCCGGCGTTCAGCCAGCGCATAATGAGTGGCATTGCCAAAAGTTATCATTTTTTTATCTTCAGCTCCTAATTCTCTTAACAGTCCCTCCGCATCTGCAGCAGGGGATAAGCTATCATACGCGCCACGTAAGATAAGGGTAGGACAAAGAATAGAAGCTGCTTGGTAAAGGGGGCGTTGGTTATAAACTTCTACTATATCTTGCAGTACGCCCGTACACAGACGTAAAACTTCTGGATCAGGTTGCTGGGCTGCCCAGGTTCGGTCACTATCTAACATTTCCTTTATAATAGCATCTAAGGCTACAGGGTTGCGCCATAAAGTTTTATCCGATACAGAAATTTCTGCATCCCAAACGGCAGTTATTTGGTCCTTAGTAAGGATACGATAAGAACCAAGAGCTGGGTTGATTTCTTGTGTATTCTCTGGGTTAAGGAGTGCTGCCCATGCTGGATTAGGATAAGAATAGACAGGGCCAAAAAGAACTAACTTATTAATCAAATTGGGAAATTGATTGATAAACGCACCGGCAATGACCGATCCCCAGGATAAGCCACATATATTTATTTTTGAGGCAGGGAACAGATGCTGCACATGGTTAATAACATCAATCACATCTTGGCAGGCTTCATCATAACGCATTAAACAACGTGAGGGTAACGGGTGGTCATGGAATGGCACTGGTTTGCTGGATGCGCCATACCCGCGATAGCTGATAGCATACGCTGCATAACCATTGTGCGCCAGATACTCTAGAAACGTGGGATAGTCTGTCTCAATAGGTACATCAAAAATAATATTATGCATGGCCGCACCATGCAGGCACATCACGATTGGCGTTGCAGCGGTCATAATGGCGGGGGTAACGCTGCGTACATGGATTTGAGCGCCGTGGTCAGCACTGCTGCTAACAAAAAATTCAGAGCGAATCATAATAAACTCTATCAGTATAATTTTAATATTAAATTTTACATATAAAGAAGTAGAATTAAAAACTTAACAGACCTTTAATGATTCTTGGTCTAAAGGCTTTGCGGTGCTGTATCTGTTTGGTTTTTTTGTTGTCGTTGCCACATTCTGGTATAAACACCCTGATTATTCAGGAGGTCTAGGTGGGTGCCTTGTTCGACAATTTGGCCATGTTCCAATACGATAATACTGTCTGCGTCTACAATGGTTGATAAACGATGAGCAATAATTAAGGTTGTGTGTTGATGCGAAAGAATGCGCAAATTTTCCTGGATTTCTTTTTCTGTGCGGCTGTCCAGTGCTGAAGTAGCTTCATCGAATAAAAAGATTTGCGGTTGTTTTAGCAGCATACGGGCAATGGAAATTCGTTGTTTCTCACCGCCCGATAATTTTAATCCCCGTTCCCCTACACGCGTCTGGTAACCATCTGGTAAAGAAACAATAAAATCGTGAATACGTGCTTGTCGGGCAGCTTCTTCAATCTCTTCCTGATGAGCGGTTGGACGGCCATAGGCAATATTATAATAAATGGTATCATTGAAAAGTACAGTATCTTGGGGGACCATCCCTATAATCGAGCGTAAGCTAGCCTGGGTTACATATCGGATGTCTTGACCGTCAATAAGGATACGACCTTCCGTAACATCAAAAAAGCGGAACAATAAGCGCGATAGGGTTGACTTCCCAGCGCCACTGGTCCCTACAATCGCCAAGGTTTTACCTGAGGGAATAGTAAAAGATACATTATTGAGTATAACGCGCCCAGACTGATAGGAAAAATGAACCGCATCAAAAACGACTTCTCCCCCTTTAAAGGTCAAAGGTTGGGCATCAGGGGTATCTTTAATATCTTCAGGTTCAGCGAGTAATTGGAACATCTCTTCTAAGTTAACAAGGGATAATTTTATTTCGCGGTAGGCAAAGCCCAAGTTGAATAAAGGAATATACAGCTGGATTAAAAAAACATTAACCGCTACTAAATCGCCCGTTGTCATGGTCTTGTTAAGCACCCCTTGGCTTGCCAAAATCATCACACCCATCAAGCCCAAAGACATAATGGCGGCCTGACCAATGTTTAAGTAGGATAAACTAATTTTACTTTTAACAGCCGCTTTTTCATAAGAACATAAGGCTTGATCAAAGCGGTTTTTTTCGTGCTGCTCATTAGAAAAATATTTAACAGTTTCATAATTTAACAAACTGTCAATTGCTTTTGTCTGGGCCTGGTTATCGCTGCTGTTCATGGCACGTACATATCCTATGCGCCACTCTGTTAGCTTTAGGGTATAAAAAATATACGCGGCCATGGTTACGCATGTAATGACAGGAAAGCGTATATCATAAAACCACCACAAAGCCGTCCCTACCAGCAGAATTTCAGCTAATGTTGGTAAAATACTGAATGTTAAAAACGTTAGTAGGGTTTCAATCGCTTTGGTGCCCCGTTCAATAATACGGGTCACACCACCTGTTTGACGCTCTAGGTGAAAGCGCAAACTTAAATTGTGCAGGTGCTCAAACACTTTCAAGCCAACTTGACGTAAGGCCCGCTGGGTTACCTGAGCAAAAATTGCATCTCGAACCTCTGAAAATAAGGAAGACGCTAACCGTAACAGGGCGTATAAGACAATCAGCCCATAGGGAATATGCAAAGGATGTGTGGCTAACGAGTCAACTGTGTATTTGAAAAAAAGAGGCACCCCTAACAAAGATATCTTTGATAAGACTAAGGCTAAGGAAGCAACAACCAAACGCCAGCGCGCATCGGGCATAGATTTGGGCCATAAATAAGGCCATAACTTACGCAAGGTTTGAAATTTGGGGGTTGACATTTAAAAAAACCATCCCATGTAAGAAAAACATAGCAACATCATTGCTGCTTTGTCAAAAATTTGCTATAGACAAGATAGCATCTTATAAAGGTTTTATCCATGACCATTGGGTTTAAGCCCCTTATTTTTAATGAAAAAACGGCCCCTCGGCGTCGCCACCTGTATGAGGGGAAAACCAAAACTTTGTTTGATGGGCCTGAGCCTGGAACCTTTGTATTGTATTTCAAAGATGTCTGTCATCTTCAGGACAAGGTCATAGTGACCGGTAAAGGGGTTATTAATAATCGTTTGTCCGAAATGTTTATGAGCCGGTTAAGCGAGATTGGTATCCAGACCCATTTTTTGCGTCGCTTAAATATGCGCGAACAGTTGGTGCGTGCTACCGAAGTTTTACCCTTTCATGTGGTTGTGCATAACCTAGCTATCGGCCATTTTGCCAGCCGCTTAGGCTTAGAAGAAGCCATGCTTTTGCCAGAGCCTATTCCTGAATTTCATGTCAAAAATAAAAAGGGCAAAGATTCGGTGGTGTCTGAAAGGCATCTTCTTACTTTGGGTTGGGCTGATGAGGAGGAAATTAAAAGCATTTCCGAGATAGTTCAACGAGTTAATGATTTTCTGTGTGGCCAGTTTCTAGCCTTAGGCTTGCGGCTGATGCGTTACAGTTTGGAATTTGGCCGTGTTTACCTGTCCGATTATATGGGAGATACGCAAATTCTGTTGGTTGACGAAATTAGTTTAGATAATTGTTATATTCTTGATATAAAGACTGGAAAACGTTTAGATGTGCACTGTTTGCCAGCCAACGACCTGATAGGGTTTAATCAAACTGTCCTTTATCAAGATTTGGCTAAACGGTTTGGACTGTTGACCGAAGGTGGTCCCGCTGATTTATCAATAAAACCAGCTGGATTATAAATTGTGCCCTTACCCCCTAAGGCGATAGAGGATTTGTTGCGTCAGGCTTTTCCACAAGCGGTAATCCATATTCACGATCTAGCAGGCGATCATGATCATTATCAGGTGACGGTATTATCCAATGACTTTGTCGGGAAAAGCCGTGTCCAACAGCATCAAATGGTCTATCAAGCCTTACAGGGAAAAATGGGGAATGAATTACATGCAATGGCCCTTAAAACCGGACCTTTGCCGCTTTGAAAACCAGAAAGGAATGAACAATGACGGTCCAGGAGCATATTCAACAAGAAATTACAGAAAATCCTATAGTCCTTTACATGAAAGGGACTAGCCAAGCCCCCCAATGTGGGTTTTCTGCGGTTGTTGTGCAGATTTTAAAATCTTTAAATTTACCTTTTAAAGATGTGAATGTATTGGCTGATCCTGATATACGCCAAGGTATTAAAGATTACAGCCGTTGGCCAACGATACCCCAGTTATACATTCAAGGCGAATTTATTGGTGGATGTGATATTGTGCGGGAAATGTATCAAGCCGGGGAATTAGAAGAACTTCTAAAAGAAAAAGGCATTCTTGCAACTGACCATTGATTTGAATGGACTGGTCAATCGTCTAAGTCAGGCAAAGGTCGTTAGCCCCTGGCGTGAGCTACGGTTATTGCTATGCTTTATCCAACAACGTTCTTATGAAGATGTCTTTTTAAATCCCTGTATAAACCAGGCGCAGTATACGATTTTAGAAGGCCTGGTTGAACGGCGTATGCAAGGAGAACCCCTTTCTAAGATTGTAGGTAAGCGTGAGTTTTGGGGGCTACCTTTTATAATCACGCCCCATACTTTGGACCCTCGTCCTGATAGCGAGACTTTGGTAGAAGCCGTTCTTAACGTTTTCCCTAAGAAGCATAGTCCCCTTCGCTTCGTGGATTTTGGCACGGGGAGCGGCTGCTTGCTGCTTAGTTTGCTGTATGAGTATGCGCAGGCTTTTGGCATAGGGGTTGATAAAAATTTTCTAGCTTTAACAGTGGCACAAGAAAATGCAGACAGGCTTGGCCTGACCAAGCGGGTAAGTTTTTATGGTGGGGATTGGGCGCAAGCCCTGCAAGGTAAATTTGACGTTCTGATGAGTAATCCCCCTTATATTGCCATGGGGGAAATGTTGGATGTGGCTGTTTGCCAGTATGACCCCCCCTGTGCTTTGTATGGTGGTAGAGATGGACTACAAGCTTATAAGAATCTATTGCCCCAGATGCGTGCCTTGATGCATCCAGAAAGTTGGTTGTTTTTAGAAATAGGTCAGGGGCAGGGCCATGAAGTACGTCACATTGCCAGTGGCCAGGGGCTTTTATTTAAAGAATCTTATCTTGATTTAGCTGGCATTGAGCGCGTATTAGCGTTTCAATCAGGATAATGGCGGCGCAGCAAGCTGTTCATGACTGCCAATTCCAAAGGTATTTTCCCTTGTTTTAAATGAATTTCATCAATAATTGTTTTGAGTATACCTTTTTTTGCCTGTGCTGCAGGCAACGCGCGGCTGTGCTGATTGGCCAACACGCGCAGCAGATAAACACCTTCGGTTTTTAGGTTGGTTTTATCCAGGCCAGCTAGTAAGGTGGTATTGGGTGCTGATTTATAGGGGGATGCTTGTTTAGATAGATTCTTAACTTGGCGTGGTTTTTCTGTAAACAAGAAACCCTGTTCAAGTGTAATTTCTGATTTTTTCATAATAAACGCAAAAATTTTATGAAGGAAGATAATCCTTTGATATTGAGTATACATTGTGGCAGTTGCAAATACAAATTTCATAGGGTGCTTTTAACCCTCTATAAAAAATTTAACAAGGTTGCCAAAAAGACATAAGGACTAAAGAAAGATCAAGAAAATTTTTTTTGGTTAAGAGGGTTTTAACCTTTTTTTTGGTAGTCTAACCCCACCCAAATTTGGGGCGGGGGGTGGGAGGAGGAAAATAGCACCAAAAAGTTAAGAAAGTGTTATTTTTTAAATTTTTTTCTATCAGCCTTAAATACAATTTATGGGGTCGTAAGCATAACACCTTAATTAACTGATGAAACCTCTGTTTGAAAAGTAAAGAGGTGTTTTAGACGCTAGTTTACATACTTTAGCATTTCCCGATGATGGGCATGGCAAAGTGCCGCCCCTAAAGCATCGGCGGCATCTGGTTTCAAGGTGGACTGCAACGTAGGCAAGAGTCGTTGTACCATCATAAGCACTTGGGTTTTAGTGGCGTGGCCCACTCCTACGACCGATTTTTTAATTTTATTCGTAGAATATTCAAAAACAGGCACATTGTAACTAGCTGGCGCCAGCAATACTACCCCACGTGCCATACCCAGCTTTAAGGTAGAAGTAGGATTCATGTTAACAAAAGTTTCTTCCACCACCGCTTCGTCGGGACGATATTCTTGAATGACAGACGTTAACCCCTGATACAGGGTATTTAAACGCTCTGCTAGACTAAGATTAGCATCCGTATGAACGGTACCATGGGCAAGAGGCTTTACCATATTGCCGCATACCTGGATCAACCCCCAACCCGTATGACGCAAGCCAGGGTCTAAGCCTAGAATTCGTACCGTTGTTTTCTTAACCCTCAACTGCTAACCTTTAAGGGCATTTTAATTTGCAAATGTACATCTTTAAGTTGTTCTGGCTTAATAGGGCCAGGCGCACCCATAAGTAAATCTTGGGCCTGTTGGTTTAAGGGGAAAGCAATAACTTCCCGTAAATTTGGTTCATCTGCTAACAACATAACAATACGATCAATGCCCGGTGCACATCCCCCATGAGGTGGGGCGCCATATTTAAAGGCATTAAGCAAGCCACCAAATCGCTCTTCAACGGTGGCTTGGTCGTATCCTACAATCGCAAAGGCTTTGTACATCACGTCTGGTAAATGGTTGCGAATAGCTCCACTTGACAGCTCAATACCATTGCAAACAATATCATACTGGTAAGCCTTGATACTAAGAGGGTCCTGTGTTTCTAAGGCCTGCAAACCACCCTGGGGCATGGAAAAAGGATTATGGGAAAAGTCAATCTTTCCTGTTTCTTCGTTTAATTCATACATGGGGAAATCCACTACCCAGCAAAAACGGAAAGTGTTTTTTTCAATTAAATCTAAGTCTTGTCCAATACGGTTTCTTATCTGGCCTGCAACTTTAGCGGCTTTGGCAGGCTTATCACAAACAAAAAAGATAGCATCGCCAGGGGTGGCGCCTGTTAATTGTTTTAATTGGTCTAGACGGTCAGTATCTAGAAATTTGGCAATCGGTCCTTTGGCCTCTTTATCTTCTAAAATAAGATACCCTAGCCCTGGTAAACCTTGGTCTTGCGCCCAACTATTTAATTTTTCAAAAAAGCTGCGCGGTTGATTAATGGCTCCCGGGGCAGGGATAGCCCGTACAACACTGCCTTGCTCAAGAGCTTTAGAGAACGCACTAAAATTAGATCCTTGGAAGACAGTGCTCACATCCCTAATTAAGAGGGGGTTACGTAAATCAGGTTTATCGCAGCCATAGTGTAACATGGCATCATGGTAAGTAATGCGTGGGTAGGGATAAGGGCTAACCGTACGGTCCTTGGCAAATTCGTTGAAAACACCTGTCAATACAGGCTCAATAGCGGCGAAAACATCATCTTGAGTGACAAATGACATCTCAAAATCTAATTGATAAAACTCGCCTGGAGAGCGATCCGCGCGGGCATCTTCGTCACGAAAACAGGGGGCAATTTGGAAATAACGATCAAACCCCGCAACCATCAATAATTGCTTGAATTGCTGGGGAGCCTGGGGCAATGCATAGAAGTGGCCGGGATGTAAGCGGCTGGGTACCAAAAAATCGCGTGCCCCCTCTGGAGAGGAGGAAGTTAGAATAGGGGTTTGAAATTCCATAAACCCCTGGTCAATCATACGTTGCCGAATAGAGGAAATAATTTTAGAGCGCAATACAATATTTTGGTGTAATTTTTCACGGCGCAAATCTAAGAAGCGATAAGTTAAGCGAGTTTCTTCAGGAAATTCACCATGACTATTGACCTGCAGGGGTAGAGTATCAGCAAGGGATTGAACGACCAAATCTGTGATTTTGACTTCAATAGTGCCTGTAGGC
>ERZ1066127.665-NODE-665-length-16428-cov-11.925060_pt1 | contig 16428 bp, 14 predicted proteins | sample MGYA00382774_ERZ1066127 | MGnify/ENA primary metagenome ERZ1066127 (study PRJEB33369, sample SAMEA5778357) | biofilm metagenome | biome: Industrial cooling water; feature: Water cooling tower basin; material: Biofilm | place: United Arab Emirates | collected... | reverse complement strand
GTGGTGATGGACGGAATCGAACCGCCGACACAAGGATTTTCAGTCCTTTGCTCTACCAACTGAGCTACATCACCGCTGGTTGAGGACTGCAAAGGTAAGTGATTGACGGTGGTTTCTCCAATAGCCTGGTAAAAAAAGCTTCGTTTTTTTTCACAACCTCAATCAACCCACAAAGGCTCTTGCAGAAAGTCGAGTTTTTCGATGATTTGAAAGCAAGCTTCCAGGTTTACAATCCCATTTGTAGCTGAAAGGGTGGTGAAGGGCACGGTTTTTTTGGTGCCGGGCAGTAGCACCTTTTCATCCACTGGCTGAACGGAGCGGCGAATCACGTCGCGTACTTGCCTCGCAGAGAGCTCAGGATACATGCCGCGGATGAGGGTAGCCATACCAGCCACTACAGGCGCTGCCATGCTGGTGCCACTGTTAAAGTCGTATTGGTTTCCGGGCATGGTGGCATAGATGAGGTGGCCTGGTGCAAAAACATCGACTGATTTCGGACCATAGTTCGAAAATTCGGCTGTGATGTTTTTACCAAATTGGTAACTCGAAGCACCCACTTCAATCCAATGTTCGTAACGCTTACCCTGCGCATCAAAAGGCTGGGGGAAATTGTTGTTCTTATCGATGTTTTGTGCATCATTGCCCGCTGCATGTACAATAAGCACATCTTTACTGCGTGCGTACTCAACCGCAGCACGTACCAATTCGGGCTGGGGCGAGAAACTTTTGCCAAAACTCATGTTGATGACCTTGGCTCCGTTGTCAACGGCATACCGAATGGCATTGGCTACATCTTTGTCGCGTTCGTCACCGCTTGGTACCGCGCGTAGCACCATGATGCGGGCATTTATGGCGATGCCGTTCATGCCTTTATCGTTTTTGCGTGAGGCGCCTATGATGCCGGCTACGTGGGTGCCGTGGTCGGCAGCGGGACCGGCCAAGCGGTTATCGCCATAAAAGCGATTTTCGGTATCGGCATAATTGTCGCCAACTACACCACGTGGATCAAAAGCCAAATTAAGGCCGTAGTTGTAGCGTCCATCCACATCGTTGTAACTTTTTAGCAAGGCAGCTTCAATTTGTGGAATGCTACCACCCTGCTTGAGGCTGTTGAGGTAATAGTCTTTGATGAGTTTGGCCATTTTGGTTTTGCCTGTAAAGGTTGCTATGCGTTCAGGAGTGGCTTGATCGCGTCCCAGACCATTCAGCAATTCGTCGCTTGCCGCCTTGATGTCGCTCAATCCGGCAAAAGCACTGCCCATGCTTTTTCGTTCTTTGTTAAAGGCTTTTTCTACTTTTTTGAGGTAGGCTTTTTCAGCTTTATTCAAACCTTGTGTAGCTTTTTTATGGCGCAAACGCACCACTTCGCGCGTCATTTCGTAGGTGTCGTGGTGTACTTCGCCGCCTGGACCGCTGATAAAACTCCAGCCGTGCACATCGTCGATGTACCCATTTCCGTCGTCATCGATGCCATTGCTAGGAATTTCATCCTCATTGACCCAAAGCACGTCTTTCAAATCTTCATGCTCGGTATCTACTCCTCCATCAATCACGGCCACTATTACCGGGAATGGGCGTGCAGCGCCCAGCCGTTGTTCATAAAACCGATTAACCGAAATGCCTGGAAGTTGGTCGGCTTGACCATCTAAATGAAACCACTGTTGTGACCTTGTGAGCTCCTGTGCTTGGGAGAAGTTGGTGAGGCTGAGAGCCGCCATAAACAGGGCGGAGCGAAGATTTATGGACATGTTTTGGTGACTATGATTTTTTGCATGCGGCTTTGGGTGCCGTTTTGCAAGTGTGCAATATATAGTCCGGCAGGCAATTCTGCCACAGAAATTCGTTCATCAGGCCCAATTTCCGATGAAATCAGCCTTTTTCCCGATGTATCGAATATTGAAACACGTAAAATGCCGTGTTCGTCGCTTCGGATGGCCATGGATTCACATGCCGGATTGGGAAACAATTGGGCTGATCGTAAATGGGTTTCAGGCACCGAAACGCTGTTATTTTGGAGGTTGTAAAAGAAGCGAGCGGTATTCAAAACCAGGTGATTCCAGCGTGCGGTATCGCTTACCAGGTCATGTCCTACTCCAGTGTAAGTAACGAGTTCACTGTAACTACCGCGGTTTTGCAGGCGTGCATGGAGCAGCGAACTGCCATCTACTTCAACTACTGGAAAGCCATTGGCTTGAACAAAACCGCGTGCGTAAGGTACCACATTGTCGGCCGTGCCGTGAAAGTGAATGGCCGTAGGCGCTCCTGCAGCTATCAAGTGGGTGTCGAGCACAGCACCCGCCAAATTGAGTAGGCCATGGACCTTAGAGCTAAAACCTGGACTGCCTGAATTCCCTTCCAAACCGCCTAATCCACGTAATTCGTTTCGTAGCAGCGCCGATGCCGAGCTCGTATCGGTGAGGTAAGCTGCGTGAATGGCGGCAATAGCACCTGCAGAATAGCCGCCCACATAAATCCGGTTGGTGTCAATACCGAAGGGATTGCCTTCATTGACCACCGTGCGACGCACAAAGCGCACAGCGGCTTTTACATCGTGCGTGGCGCGTATGGCTGCTCTGATGAATTCGAGGTTCAATTGGGGCAGATTATTCAAGTTTACGCCCAAACGGTAACTGGCGGTAATAGCCACATAACCCCTGCTGGCAAAGGTATTGCACAGGGAAATCATCACAGGGTCGGTCCGCACACCGCTGACAAACGATCCGCCGTGAAAAAGCAAGATGACGGGTCGGTGGCTTTGTGTATCGCCTACCGGTTCGTACACGTCCATGCGTAAGGAAGTGGGTGTGCCGTTCCAGCTGGGAGCCAATCCATATGGAAAATCTGAATCGGAGAGTGTGGAGGCGAAAATGGGTTGTAGGTAGCGTTGCGACCACAACAGGCCAGGTGTCAGGCCGAGGATTAGCAAAAGGAGCAGCTTTTTCATGGCAAGGATTTTTGCGAATATAAAGCATCGTAACAAACGAAAAAGGAAAATGGGTAATTTTGGTCCATGAAGCGTGTGGGCAGCGCTGTTTGGCCACAAAGAATGTCGTTACTCCATTAAAAATGCAAAAGGGGAACCTCCCGGCCCCCCTCTTTATAGGAATCACCAACAAATCCTATGAAACCCAAACAATTTTAAGCTGATTTGCTGGTGTAATCAAGTAAATGATGCAGGGTTAAACGATTGTGCTGGATAGCTAAAATGGATTAACTGCGGTGCTTTATAGGCGAATAGCCGAAAAATTTGGTGTAGCAGGTAGAAAAATAAGATAGGCTGTTGAAGCCGGTGAGTTGACTAACTTCTTTGACAGAAAGCTGGCTATTTTGGAGCATCTCTTTGGCTTTTTCAAGCTTGAATTGACGGATGTAGTGGCTTGTACTTGTTGCAAGGTATTGTCTCATTTTTTTATCAAGCCCCGACCTGCTCAAGCGGCAATGTTCGGCCAATGCTTCAATGTGTATGGTTTCATTCAGGTGATTTAGCAAGTAACTATCAATGCGGTTCAAAAAGGTGTCGTCTATTTTTGACTGAATGTCGGCTGGCAGTTCTGCGAGTTTTTGCCGTGCCTTGTTCTTTTGGTTCGATTCGATGATGCTGAGCAAGTTTTGGACCCGCAATAAGAGCTCTTTGAACGAAAAGGGTTTGTTCAAATAGTCGTTAACACCGCCTTCCAGGCCTTTCATGCGTAACTCTTGTAATGGGTCGGCAGTTAGAATAATCACTGGCATGGCGTTCCATTCCACATTCGACCTAATTGCCTCTAACAAAGCCAAGCCATTCATTGGCCGCATGTGTAAATCGGTAACCAGGAGGTCAAATTTCTCTTTTTGCAAACAGGTCAAAGCCGCTAATCCATTGTCGGCAGCGGTTATGTCAAAGTCGGCCTGTGTGAACATATCCGTTAGTGTTTCGCGCAGCAGCAGGTCGTCTTCTGCGAGGAGTATTTTTTTCGGTTGAGCCATACTGCAAAAAAGGAATTAAAACTTTATCTATAGCGGATATATGTTTAAATATACCATATTCCTTCAGGCATGAAGTTGTGTTTTGGTAGATTTGTTTAAACATGCGTCACGGACAAATTTTACGCGGCATTTCCGAAGCTACCAGGGCCTTGCTCGACCAGCAGCTACAGGAGAAGGCCATACAAACAGCAGTTGCGGCCTTAGGTGCTGGCACCAATGTTGACCGCTGTTACATTTTTCAAATCGAAGGCCAAAAAGGTGAGCGTTTAATCAGTCAGCGATTTGAATGGGTGAAGGGCAGTATTTCAGTCCAAATTGATAATCCGCGTTTGCAAAATATGCCCGAATCCATTTTTCCTTGGCTGATGGAAAAACTCGATAGGGATGAAATATTGTTCGGTATCGTGGCTCAGTCTCCCGATCCTGAATTCAGGGAAGGAATGGCCGAACAAGACATAAAAAGTTACCTTTTCACACCCATTCAGAAGGATGGGCAACTGTGGGGATTCATTGGTTACGACGACTGTGAAGAGGAGCGCGACTGGACCCAAGTAGAGGCCGATGCTTTGGCCACGGTTGCAAAAAACATAGGTATTCGCTTAAGTTGGGATTCGACCAAGAATAACTTAGAGGAACGCAATGAAATATTTGAAATTGCGGTAAAGGGAGCGCGACTCGGGTTATGGGAGTGGTTGCCTGCTACAGGTAGGGTGTATCCTTCGGAAGCATATGCCCGCATTTTAGGATATCCGGCAACTGAATTAACTACCTACGCAAGTTGGGCAGATAAAATACATCCCGACGATTTGGATAGGGTTTTGGCAGCTTTGCAAGCCCACTTGCTTGATGGGGATGTTCCATATAATGTGCAATACCGCAGCTTGCATGGTGCTGGTGAATATCGCTGGGTTGTAAGCAATGGCATGGCGAAAAGAGACGCCGAAAACAATCCTATCATGTTAACTGGCTTTTTGCGAGATATACATGAACAAGTGCTTGCGGAAGAAGCCCGTACCCAGGCTTTACAGCGTATGTTAGAGTTAAATGAGCTCAAATCGAATTTTGTTTCCATGGCGTCGCATCAATTCAGGACGCCGTTGACAGTGATTTATTCGAACGTCGAACTCATGGAAATGGGCATCATGAAATTGGAGCCCTCCTTGATGGCGCGTTTTTCGAAGGCTACGGGCCGCATCAAGGACGAAGTTGTTCGCATGACCGAGCTCATGAACAACATCCTCACTTTTGGCAAGTACGAAGCAGGCTTGATGACAGTGCGTATGGAATCAATTGATTTGGTAGAGCTGATTCGTCGCATCAATGAGCAGTATTTTTCACAAGAAAGCGATGGCCGCCGCATTTCCATTGAAGTGCATGGTCGGGCCCGCAATGTACAATGCGACAGCATGCTCTTGACCCATGCTTTCAGCAACTTGATGTCAAATGCCCTGAAATATTCGCCTCAACGTCCTGCTCCTCAAATTGCTATTCATTTTGGTGAACAAGGGGTGGAAGTGGAAGTCATGGACCATGGCATAGGCATTCCTGAGAAGGGCAAAGGAAACGCATTCAATTCATTTTTTAGGGCCTCAAACGCGAGCACCATTGTGGGTAGTGGCTTGGGTTTACCCATTGTGAAGGAGTTTGTTGAGCGACATGGCGGCAGCGTCACTTTTGAATCAGTTGAAAACAAAGGAAGCACATTTTTGGTGCAATTACCCTATGAACAAGCACAAGGTATTGGTAGTTGATGATGAGCCTGCAATTCGTGAAACCATTAGCGAATTGTTGGCATGTCATGATTTTGAAGTAGCAACAGCAGTGGACGGGAAGGATGCTTTAAATCAAATGAAGCGTTTTCGGCCTGATTTGGTTTTGTGTGATTGGATGATGCCGGTGATGGATGGGCTAGAAGTCTTGCATGAAACCAGAAGCTGTCCGAATATGGGGCATGTGCCCTTTATTTTTGTTTCTGCCAAGATGGATCGCGAAAATATCCGGATGGCCATGGGCATTGGAGCCGATGATTTCGTCACCAAGCCATTCAAGGCTTCGGATTTGCTTGAAGCGATTAGCAGCAAACTTAAGCGATTTGAAGGCTTTAGAGCGTCGCTTCAGCAGGCACGCCAGCATTTGCCAGCACATTTCAGCAAACATGGCTTTCATGAGTTCAATACACCGGTAAATGGCATCATTGGTGCGCTTGATTTTTTAATTGAACACGATACTGCGGTGAGTTATGAGGAACGCCAAGGGCTGTTCGTGCAGATGCAACAATCGGCTGCAAAGCTCAAGCGCACGCATACCAACCTCATGCTTTATGCGAAAATGATGCGTGGAGAGCCCCTTTTTAGTTCACGCTATGTTTGTAGCGTCTTAGAAGCTAGTGAACGGGCTTTAAAGCGCATCGGCCTGTGCTATCCTGAATTGAATCCCGCTGTTGAATTAACCGATACTCATTTGGCATTGCGTGTGGAAGCCTTGGAATTGTTGGTGTTTGAGTTGCTTGATAATGCCTGTAAGTTTGGCCACCCTGAAAAAGTACCGGTATTGACGGGTGAATGGATCCAAGAAAATCAATTGTATCGACTTGCTGTTCGTGACTTTGGTAAAGGTTTGTCTGCCAATGAAGTGGAGGCGATTGGTCCTTTTGTACAGTTCAATCGTGAGCAGCACTTACAGCAAGGTTGGGGTTTGGGGTTGTATCTGGTAAAGGCACTTTGTGAAGCGCATGGATTGCATTTCAGCATCAACAGCTCGACGGAAGGAACTACGGTTGCCATTGACTTTCCATTGACTTGAGGAATTAAAAAAAATATAGTTGCAACACAACTTGGAAGGCTGATTATACGTAAGTTGAGCTAAGAACGGCTTGAATTTACTCATTCTGGGAATTTTTCCAATATTGGGTAAATTCAAAAAAATACTGTAGCTTCGTATCGATTTATGTTGCTCAAAATCCGCCATTTCCTCTTTTCGTTTTTCTTGCTCTGCGTATGGGGTTTGGGCATGCTGCAAACAGGCAGCGCCAACAACATCAGGGTGAACCAGGTGGCGTTTGCCGGCCAGGACATCAGCGGCGGGCATGTACGCATTCGGTTTGATTTGGGTTGGGACAACAGCTGGCGCCTGCCACCTGGTCTTTTGCCGGGCAACCGCGATGCTGCTTGGGTATTCGCCAAATTCCGCATTGGCTTTGTAGATCCCATTTTTACGGTGAGCAGCGCTTCGAATGGGGCAACCACGCTCGATGTAAGCAGCACCGACGGCTTGCGCATTGGCATGCCTTTGCGCATCCTCAGCGGCACTGGCACCTTTGCGGCCAATACCACCATCACGGCCATTGATACCACGACTAAAACAGTCGGACTGAGCAGTGCTACCACTGCTGCTTTTACCAATGCCCGTGTGGAAGCCGCACGCATTTGGGAGCACGCTTGGTTGCACGAAAATGGGCACCAAGCCGTAGCAGGCAGTGCCCTGGTCCCTGGTTTGGCCGATGAGTCGGCAGCATTTAACGCCTCAAGCAATCCCGCACTCGGTGTTTTGGTGTATCGCAATGCAACTGGCAGCGGGAACGTCAGCTTCAACAATTTGCAAGTTCGTTGGAATTACCGCGAGCAAGGGGTGACCGATTTGGCCATATGCGATCTGCAAGTGTTTGCCATTGAATTGGTGTGGATACCCCAGGGAAATTTTGTGGTAGGCAGTGGAGGTAGCGAAAGCAACAGTTTTGTGGCCGCTAACAGTACTTCGGGCAATACCGTACCCTTTGAAATCACGGCTAGCGCACCTACTTTGCAAGGAAACAATGTTGGTTCCTCGGCTGCGAATTTGGGAGCGCGTGGCGCTACCGATTTAACCGGTACGGCAACAGCCAGCCTGGCTACGGGCTTCCCAACAGGTTACGCGGCTTTTTATGCCCTCAAATACGAAATATCACAGCAGCAATACGTCGATTTTTTGAATACGCTCAGCAGGCGCCAGCAAGATGCCCGCACGGCAACCAATCTCGCCGCAGGTACCAGCAGTGTAACCAACCGCTATGTCATGAGCAACAGCAGCAGCCTACTCAGCCGCAACGGCATCCGCTGCGATGCCAGTATTTCGGCACATGCGCCAATCAACTTTTATTGTGATGCCGATGGTGATGGAGTTACCGAGGAAGCCGAGGATGGCAGGGGCATCGCCTGCAATTTTTTGAGCTGGGCCGATGTAGCTGCTTACCTCGACTGGGCGGGTTTGCGTCCACTCACCGAACTCGAATTTGAAAAAGCCGGCAGGGGTGAAAGGACGGCTGTACCCAACAGTTATGCTTGGGGCAATGGCACCTTAACCGCAGCAACGGCCATAAGTTCGGCAGGAACAACTGCCGAGACGGCCTTAAACAGCGGGGCCAATGCCGTATTTGGCAATGAAGCTGGTCTTGGTGGCCCATTACGTACTGGCAGTTTTGCAACTGCTACATCGGGCAAAACCCAATCGGGTGCCGGCGAATACGGCCTCACCGAGCTCAGTGGCAATGTATGGGAGCGCCTCATCACCACTGGCAATGCCACAGGGCGTGCATTCACAGGCCTACACGGGAATGGCGCCATCAACCAAGCCGGATTGGCCGATGTTACAAATTGGCCCGATGAAACGGCTGTGGGTACCGGGGCTCGCGGTGGCGGACATACCGATGTGGCTGCCCGTTTGCGTTTGAGCGACCGCGATCGTGCGGCTACGGCCTACACCTCGCGCGACAACGACAGTGGGGGTCGCGGGGCACGTTCGACGCCCAGCTTGCCCGAAATTGATGGAGGAAGTTGAGCATGCGGCGTATTTTAACCTTTTGTTTAACCTTGCTGCTGGCTGAAGCCACTGCCTCTAATGTGGTAGTGAGCAATGTCAGCGTCACCGGTCGAGATACCACCGCAGGTACTGCGCGGGTACGTTTCGATATCAGTTGGGAACAGTCGTGGCGGTATGGACTCAATGCCGGCATCAACAACCACGATGCGGCTTGGGTCTTTGTAAAATACCGCGAGGGTGGGGTAGATTACGTATCGCAGCCGGGTGCCACCAATTTTGGTTCGGTTATTACCGTGAACACCACCACCGGTTTGCGGGTAGGCATGCCGGTTTGGGTGAGCAGTGGTACCGGTGCTTTTCCGGCCCATACCGTGGTGACCAACATCCTCAGCAGCACTACTTTTGAGATCAACACCACGCCTTCGGTCGATTTGGCGGCCAATGCAGTCATTCGGGGCGAGCGGCCATGGTTGCATGCCTGGCTGGGCAATACAGCTGATCATACGGCAGGGACGGGAACGGCTTTGAGCCTAGAGGCAGGTCTGTTACAGCCAGGAAGCGCTTTTAATGCAGCTACGAATCCAGCCATGGGGGTATTCATGTACCGCGCTGCAGAAGGTTACGGCAGTGTAAGTGCCACGGGCAATGAATTGATGTGGCATTACCGCGAAAATGGTATCAACAAAGATGCGGTGGTGGAAGTACAGGTTTATGCCGTAGAGATGGTGTATGTGCCGGCAGGTGCCTTTTTTGTAGGAGATGGCAGCAGCAGCACGGTTCGTGGACAATTGCGCAATGGTCCGGTCAACCAGGCCCTCAAAATTCGTTCCGATTCAGCCCTTACCTTGGGTGGTTCAACCGCCGGCAATTTGGCCAACAACAACGCTACGGGCATGGCCACAGCCGATGATTTTAACGATGGTAGCACCCAAAGTTTGCCTGCAGCCTATCCCAAAGGATATGCATCGGCATACGTGATGAAATACGAAATTAGTCAAGGCCAATACGTCGACTTTCTCAATGCTTTACATCGGCAGCAGCAAGATGTGCGCACAGCGGCAAGCGTAGGTGGCGGTGTTACCAGTCTCACCAACCGCTATGTATTGAGCAACAGCAATAGTGTGCAGAACCGCAATGGCGTGCGTGCCGATGCCACTTTATCGGCAAATGGTCGACTCACCTTTTACAACGACTTAAACGGCAATGGTACCCCCAATGAAGCTTCCGACGGGTCCTTTTTGGCCTGCAACTACCTCAGTTGGGCCGATGTTGCCGCTTACCTCGATTGGTCGGCACTGCGCCCCATGACGGAACTCGATTTTGAAAAAGCGGCTCGTGGCCAATTGGCTGCAGTGGCCAACGAATACGCCTGGGGCAGTGTGGTCGATACGCCCGCTACGGGTATCAGCAATGCAGGCGCCAACAACGAACTGGCCAGCAATGCAGCAGCCAATGCCGCGTTTGGCAACCAAGGCTCGGTGCAAGGTCCTTTGCGCGTAGGTGCTTTTGCGCGCGCAGCAAGCAGTCGCCAACAAGCAGGAGCAGCCCATTGGGGCATAACCGAACTGAGTGGCAATGTGTGGGAAAGGGCTGTGAGTTTGGGCAATGCAACGGGCCGTGCTTTTGCAGGCACGCATGGCGATGGCCTATTGGCCATAGGCGGAACGGTGCCTGCTGCCTTCGGTCAAGCCAATGTGGCCGATTGGCCTGGTAGCAATGCCGTGGGACAAGCCCTTCGTGGTGGCAGTTGGCAGTTGGCCAATACTTCTATGCGGCTTAGTGACCGACACCAAGCCGTGAACACCGACAGTAGTCGCTCGGCCGAAACCGGCGGACGCGGCATGCGCACCTTGGGATGTACGCCGCCAACGGGCATTACCGTGGTGACGGGAAACAGCATCCCGCAAGGTGGAACGGCCACTTTCACAGCTAGTGGTGCAGGTAGCAGCTACTGGTGGCTGGTGCCAGTAGGATGGGAAATTGTGAGCGGTCAAGGCACAGCTACAGTTGAAATTTATGCCAATACCCCTGGCGTTTTGCGGGTAGCAGGATTGAACGACTGCGGTTCGGGCTATGAAACGGAAGTAAGTGTAACGGTAGAATGATGCGCATCTTTAAAACAATCCGATTGGGGCTGCTGCTCATGCTGGCTTTGACCTTTGAAGTGCAGGCCAACAACGTTGTGGTAAGCAACGTACGCATGACTGCTCGCGATACTTCTGCAGGTTTAAACAATGCGGCCAATCATACCTTTATTCGTTTTAACATCAGCTGGGAAAACAGTTGGCGCATGTTATACAGCACGGGCATCAACAACCGCGATGCGGTTTGGTTGTTTGTTAAATTCAGGGCCAACGGTGGAGAGTGGCAAACGGCTTGGTTGAACAATACGGGGCATGATGCAGGTAGCTGGACTGGTTTTTCGGGTGGTGGTCCCATGCAATTTGAGCCCGGACTTTCAAATCCCGATTCGGCCTTTAATGCCACCACCAATCCTGCCTTAGGCCTGTTTATGTTTGGAACGGGCTTTTTCATGGGGCCTGCTGGTGCCGATAGTGTTCAAATTCGCTGGAATTATGGTGCACAGGGCATTCCCGATTCGAGTACCATCGAATTACGGGTGTTTGCTCTTGAAATGGCCTATGTGCCCACGGTGGGCTATTGGTTAGGCACCGGAGGAACGGAGCAGGGTTCATTTACCGATGGTGCTTGGACCAGTGGTGCAAGCATTCCTTTCAGGGTAGGCTCAGAAGGTGCCATCACCATTGGCGGTTCGGCTGGTGCTTTGTGGGGCCGTGCTTTTGTTGGCGATAGCACCATAGGAAGTGCAGGAAGCTTAGATGCAGCTTATCCCAAAGGTTTCCGAGCTTTTTACATTCAAAAATATGAAATCACCCAGCGACAGTGGATTGACTTTTTTAATACACTCAGCAACGCCCAAAAAGCCAGGCACGACATTACCGGGCCTAACGGCAAAAACAGTGATGGCTTGGTTGCACGGAACAATGTGAGTTGGACCAGCGGCGATGCAACCTTGCCTGGTGACTTATATGGCGATGTGGCCTGTGGCTTCTTGAACTGGAGTGATGTTGCCGCTTACCTCGATTGGGCTGGTTTGCGCCCTATGAGCGAATTGGAATTTGAAAAAGCAACCAGGGGTGACCGTGCCTCTGTTGACAATGAATTTGCTTGGGGTAGTAACGAAGCCGCTTCTACCTCTTACAGCTTGGTGAACCTGGGCGCCTCCAACGAAGGCATAGACACCACCACTTATGTGGCAGCTGGTATAGTGGGAAACGCAGCTTACGACAGTACCGATGTGGTTGGTGGCCCACTACGGGCTGGTATTTTTGCTGCCAATGTGAGAAGTACAGGGCGAGGCACGGCAGGAGCTGGTCGATACGGTTTGTTTGAAGCAAGCGGCAATGTATGGGAGCGTGTTGTAACAGTCGGCAATGCCCAAGGACGTATTTTTACAGCCGCACATGGCGATGGGCAGCTTTCGGTTAGCGGTCAGGCCAATGCTGCCAACTGGCCCGATAGCAGTGGATTAGGTGCTGGGTTTCGCGGTGGGGGTTTTGAAAGTTCGCTGGCCGAAATCATGGTGTCGAATCGGAGTTTAGCAGTTCGTACCGATTCCATGCGTTTAGCTACCTATGGAGGACGTGGGGTGAGGAGCAGGGTGTGTACTGTGCCAGCTGCAACGCCTGACTCAATAGTGGTGAATATACCGCCTTTTGAAAACATCTTAGAATTAACCACTGGAGGTGCAGGTGTGGGTGAGGGCTATTTGTGGATTACACCGCGCGATTGGCGTGTGATCAATGGCCAAGGTACCAATGCCATTTTCATCAACGTTGGCACCTATCCAGCAACCATCAGGGTGGTGATTGTAAATGAGTGTGGGGCGAGCCAAGAACGTACTTTGGTCTTGACCAATTAAGGTGACTGCTGATTGAAGACTTGTATTTGCATGCCACTAGTCAATTTTAAAAGCTGTTCTTCTTCGGCTTGTGAACAGCTGCCGAAGCTTCATTACCAGTGAAGCAGAATTTTCCTTATCATTGACCATGCGAATCCTCCTCTGCTTGTTCATCGGTATGTTATTGGCCGGTAAGGTACTGGCTCAAGAAGAATCGTCGCTGCAAAGCACTGAATTGCTCAAAAAAAAGCCTACCCGCAATCCCGATTTAGAAGGGGTGGTGCTCACCTATCAAATGGATTTTCTGCGCGGTTTTCCAGGTGCTCCTTACAGCTACCGCCAATTGCGTTCGGGTGGGTTTTCGTTCACCATTTACTTCAACCAGCGTTTTGGTAAATCGAATTGGAGTTATGCTGCAGGTGCGGGATTATCGTCGCGCAACTATTTCACCAACCTCATTAACTGGAAAACAGGTACCGTTTGGCCCGATTCGCCGGAGGTGAAAAACAAATTCGTATTTACGACCTATGAAGTGGTTCCTCTCGAATTTCGGTATACAACCAAACCCCGTGCTAACCGCAAATCGTTGAAAATTGCAGCAGGCCTCAACATCGGATACACGGGTTCGCTTGGAAGCAAAAGTGTACTCGGTAGCCTTACCCAAAAGTTTCAAGGCCGCGAAGACATGCTCGACCTGCAACCTTGGCGTTATGCCATCATTGCACGTGCAGGATATCATCGGCTCGGGTTGAGTTGGTACTATGGCTTGAATAATTGGTTTGTGAGCAATCCAATCAATGGCCGACCTATGTCAATAGGACTTTCGCTATTGCTCTGAATTTTTGCTGACTGGTTTTGCTGACTTGAAAATCAGGTTGTAGCATATGCCAAAATCCTTGACTTTAATTCGCTTTTGGTCAGAACCAATCTTGTGGCTGATAAAAGGTCAATGCCTGAGCTTCGGCAGTTCCCGCAGCCGGCTGGTGGTTGTATTCCCAAACGGCTTCGGGAGGCAACGACATGAGGATGCTCTCAACCCGGCCATTGGTCTTCAAACCAAAGGTGGTGCCCCGGTCATACACCAAATTGAATTCGGCATAACGGCCGCGTCGTATCTTCTGCCAGGTTTTTTCATCCTCTGTCCAGCTTTTGTCGCGGTTTTGCTCAGCCATGAAGGTGTAGATGGGGTTGAACACATCGCCTACCCCTTGCATAAAGGCAAAAAGCTTGTGGTGCGAGGCTGCTTGACCGGGCCGCAAGTGATCGTAAAAAATGCCCCCCACGCCGCGCATTTCGTGCCGGTGGGTGATGGTAAAATAGTCGTCACACCACTTTTTGTAGCGTGGGTACCAAGTGGCATCAAAACGGTCACACACCGATTTCAACTGACCGTGAAACCAGCGCACCTGCTCGGCTACCGGGTAAGCCGGGGTAAGGTCGATGCCGCCGCCGAACCAACAGTCGCCATCATCGGTCTCAAAATAGCGTACATTCATGTGGATAAGCGGCACATGCGGGTTGTGCGGGTGGATGACCAGCGAAACGCCTGTAGCATCGAAGCGACTGGCGTTGGGACTCTCCTTTTTCAGAAATTCGGGCACCGGTCCATGCACGTGCGAAAAATTCACCCCGCCCTTTTCTACCAAATTGCCATGGCGCAAGAGGCGCGAACGACCTCCGCCTCCTTCTTCGCGCTCCCACAAGTCTTCTACAAAAGGTTGCCCGTCGAGTTGCTCGATGTTGGCGGTGATGCGGTCTTGCAGGCCCTTGAGCCAGGCAACAATTTCATTCAAATCGGGCTGATTCACAGGCAATGGGTTTGGATGAGCTGGGCCAGTTGTTCAAGGTACTGCTGGTCGGTGGCGTCGAAATCGGCCAGCTGGTCGCTGTCAACATCCAACACCATGGCCACGTCGCCTCTTTTGTCGAATACCGGCACTACAATTTCGCTTTTAGAGGCACTGCTGCAGGCAATGTGGCCGGGAAAAGCATCCACATCGGGTACCAACTGGGTGCGTTTTTCGGCCCAAGCAGTGCCGCAAACCCCTTTGCCCAAATGGATGCGGGTACAGGCAATGGGCCCTTGAAACGGCCCTAATACCAGCTGCTGGTCTTTAACGAGGTAAAATCCCACCCAAAAAAAGCCGAACGCTTCACGCAGGGCAGCAGCCAAGTTGGCCAGGTTGGCGGTAAGGTCCGATTCGCCTGAAATCAACGCCTCCAATTGGGGCATTATTTCTTGGTATTTACCGGCTTTGTCGGTAGCGCTGAGAAACAAGGTTTCTGCCATATCAATGTACGCGGTCGCCGCGCATTTCGAGGGTGGATAACATTTGGGCTTCAAATTCGAGGTACTCCTGCCAACGCTGGCGGACCACCTCTTTCGGTAAAAAATGTTCGGCCAAATCCATGAACAGGCGGTAGTGGCCTGCCTCGCTCACCATAAATTCGTGGTAAAACTGGCGCAAATCGGGGTCGCTGCACTCGAGCGACAACAAACGGAAACGTTCGCACGAGCGGGCTTCGATGAGGGCACAGGTGAGCAGCTTTTCGAGCAGCACCAAATCTTCGGTGAGCCCTTTTTTCTGGAATGCCAGCAGTTTGTTTACGTATTCGTCTTTGCGTTTTTTGTCGAGCTTCACCCCACGCTGTTTCATCTCTTTCAACACGCGGCGAAAATGCCCCCACTCTTCGGCCACAATTGGCGAAAGTTTGTCGACGATGAGTTCGCGGTCGGCATACTGCACGATGATGGAAATGCAGGTGGTAGCCGCTTTTTGTTCGCAAAAGGCATGGTCGATGAGGATGTCGCCAATCGATTTTTCGGCGATGTTCACCCAGCGCGGGTCGGTAGGCAATTTGAGTCCAAGCATGGGCGCAAAGATACGAAGGCGCGGAGGCGTTGGGAAGAAATCTGCATTTGGTCTTTGAGCGAAGCAATATCCGTTTACTGAACTGAGCCGAAGTGCGGTCACTGTGCAGAGCCAGAGTGCGGTCACTCAACGTCTGTAATTCGGTCGTTGAGCGGAGTCGAAACGAACCGAATGGGTTGAAAGAATAAATCTCCGCTGGTTTCGACTTCGTTGGTTTCAAATCCGCTGGTTTCGGCTCCGCTCAACCACCGGAGGGTACATCGGTCTCAGAGCGGAGCCGAAGTGGACCAATGTCAAAGTAAGATTTACCGCTTGAAGTTATCGCTGTGAGAATCATTTTTACAAGCAGCATGGGTATGCAACTGGTTGAACTTTGCAGCAATGAGACTCTCTTTTTTCTTTCTACTCCAGCCTTGAAGTTGTTTTTCTCTGTAGAATGCTTCATCAACTCTGGGGTAGTGTTCGGTATAAACTAGCTTTACTGGCAACCTTTTTTTGGTGTAATTGGCTCCTACACCTGAATGGTGCTGCTCCATTCGCAGATTCAAGTCAGTAGTGCTTCCGACATAATAGGCGCCATCAGCGCATTCGAGGATATAGACCCAACCTTCCATATGACGTTATCTGATATAAAAATAAACATTAGAATTGTTTGATGCCAAAATTTGAATCCTTAGAATTAGTTTGGAATGACTACGTATAAATATTCAGAAGTCCGCTGGTTTCGGTTCCGCTCAACCACCGCGGCGGAGGGGTACACCGGTCACTGAACGGAGCCAAAGTGTCCGGGGTTCATGAGTACACCCGCTGGTTTCGGCTCCGCTCAACCACCGCGGCGGAGGGGTACACCGGTCACTGAACGGAGCCAAAGTG